>Ga0307514_10003884_pt1 | contig 14007 bp, 12 predicted proteins | sample 16_EM_MG_FD_203088 | JGI IMG/M metagenome (GOLD analysis project Ga0307514, IMG submission 203088) | Populus trichocarpa ectomycorrhiza microbial communities from riparian zone in the Pacific Northwest, United States - 16_EM | ecosystem: Host-associated > Plants > Roots > Unclassified | place... | reverse complement strand
CGAGATGAGAGCGGGGGCTTCCTTAGCGGCACATTTATGGAAAAACAAAAAAAAAAAAAAACAAAAAAAAAGACAATGTGGCTATGTACCTAGGCGCGCCGTCAGTGCCGCAGAAAAGCGTTTAGCCTATCCACAACCGCTGTCTTCATCTCCACCCAAATAATCAGGAAAAAAAAAAAGGGTAGAGGGGTAGATTTATACTTTACACATCTGAACAATTTCGAGACTGCGCACTCGGAGGTATATATGTATCAGGGTAACACAGATCTTTCTTACCCTGAACACCCACAGATTAGCCGCTATCTCAGCAGGCAGGCGAGAGGCCCAGTGCCCGCCCACCAGACTAATTTAATCCGGGTGGGGGGGAGGGGGGGGGGGCGCGTGGGGAACCAACTACTCAATCTGGCAGAATCCAAATCCAACGCGGCTGGACAACCCGCCGCAGACGCGAGCCAATCGAATAGTTCGTTTTCACCCCCCAATAGCATACATACAATACTTACCTACATCTGCAGGACTAAGTTTTTAATAATATGTAGGTATGTACATTACTTGTAACGAGACAAAATATCCGAGGCATACATAAGCACTGTACATATTACAGATAAATCCCACATTTCCGGTATCTCCGTTGAGGGGAGGAAGGGGAGGGCTTGCATGATACATACGTATGTACATACCTACCTTACTAAGTTATTATACCCCACTAGTTCATCCGCATCACGCATCACGCACTTTGGAGAAACCAACAACTTCTGCCAACCATAGCCGTGTATTCTTTAAAAAAATAAAAAAAAACGCCTATTACTTACAAACGGGCAAGTAGTATAATAATATTCAAAAAAAAAAAATTAAAAAAAAAAAAAAAAAAGACATCCAACACCAAGCTTAGACTTATATCCATAGTCATCATAGAATAAAAATGAAATCCCTTGCTCCATTTATCGTTCGTCACCAATCATATTCCTCGGGCCCCGGGAGTCACTTCTCGACCCTACAGCTGAGCCACTCCTCGGACTCAGGGAGCCTCGGCCTCTCAGGCCCCTAGAACCCCCACCTCCACCACCAGATCTATCCCTTGCCGACCCCGCCCCATATCTGCTGCTGCCAACACCAGCACCCTCCTCCCCAACCCGCCAATACCCTCCCCTCACCTGCCCTCTTTCGCTCCCCTCCCCCCCTTTACTTCCCACATATTCCGCCAACTCAATTGCCGCCTCTGTCCCATCCCTCGCCATCTCCCCCACCTTCACCACAACCCTCCTCACAAACCCCTCCACCAGGCTCCCCACATCCTCCACCCCATCCCTTGTCTCCCTCGCAACCTGCCCAAACATCTGGCCAAACGTCGGTACTTCTCCCCCAGCACCCATCGGCCTCCCAGCAAGCCCTGTATACGCCTCACTCACTTTCCCTCCGGCTCTAAATACTGACGGAGGAGATGAAATGGAGAAAGGATCAAGTATCCCGATACCCTCCTGGATCGTGGCAGAGGAAGCACTAAGTCCTCGACCACGGCCCTTGCGAGGTGGGAAATGTGAGAGCTTGTTTCGGTTGAGCCGACCAATTTCAACGCGGCCGATACCGGAGATGATTACATAGGAGTGGTGGCGGTGGGGGAGGTCTTCCCCTTGCAGGATACCATTGGTGGGAGGAGAGAGTTTATCAGCGGTTTCTGGGATACTATCAGGGATGGATAAAGGGGCGTCTTTTCGCCGAGCTCGGGTGTCAGTTATGCTAATACTCCCTGATGCTTCACTCTCGGGTAGGTCTAGTAGGCTAAGTTCCTTGCTCTCGGATTTTCTGTTCTCCTTGTCTTGGTTTTGTTTCTCAACCTCCTCCACCATCTCTTCTTCTTTGGTTAATGGTCTTCCCTTTACTAAGCACTCGTCGACGGGTAAATATAACTCTTTCCGCCACTGAATGCTGTCACCCATCCATAGCCTATTTGCCCTCCGTAACGCACTTGGGTAAATATTGTACATGATAACTACGCCCTCTAGCGTGTCTGTAGGGCGGACCTTGTGTATATATGCGAGTGTATCTTCACCCCGATCCGTGGAGGGGGGGGACGAAGATGCCCGGTTTTGGGAAGGTAGTAAATCTGGGGAAGTCGTGCGTTTATGGAGAGGGCGGGAGGGAATGCTAGTGCTGGTGGTTGCAGAGACGCTTGGAGGCCGTCGAGGCTTTGTTTCGTTCTCTTCGACCTTCCGCCGGCCTCGAGTTCGGAAGTCCCCTTCCTCTTCTCCAAGAGCACTGCCACCAACTCGACTTCGTAACGTAGATGCTGATGAAGCAGGGCTGGAATTCGAGCCGGAGCTTTTGCCTCCGTTGAAGGTATCTAAGCCAGCTCGCCGACGCCGTTCAGCTATTCGTATCCTCCGCTTCCGTTCTTCTTCCTCTTTCTCATCTAATCCACCTAACACTGTCGATGCAATATTCTGTATTTTTGTAGTCCATGTGCTCTTATCTCCTCCATTGGTGCTTGGGTTCCCCATTCCCTAGCAGGTATTCGGATTCGGATTTGTACTATTATTCCTGAGGGAGGGAGCTGTGATGTCGGGGGGGGGGGTGGAGCCTGATTTAGAATCACTACGGCAGGTTGGTTACGTTACCAGGCTATTCCCTTTTCGAGAAGCGCACGGAAATGATTGGCTGAAATGGTTGGAATACCTATAGTAAAGTACACCTCAGTTGGGGGGACTTATGCGTTACCAGCGCGTAATAGACACAGGCCAAGTATCTACACCTGGTTTGCCGAAGAATTCAACACAATAACTCCTCCAACGTACCGTATGTAATGTAGTGTATTGTAGCGTAGCGTGGTGACTTTTGGACTGCAATTGTTGGAAACGTAAGCATGGGAAACTGTGGATTGGATGTGGGGCATGTGAGGTCTACATGTAGAGTACATATAATTCGCAGATTTGGAGCGTAGCTTAGTCACTCGGGGAATACTTTGGCAAGGTACAGAGTACCGGTAAGTATGTATATAGGTACCAGTTGTATGTAGAGTACTATATGTATGTACTTGGAGTGCAAGACAGGCCTGGACCCTGCCGACCGTTGGACGAACTCACGTCTCACATCTCACGTCTCACGTTTGTTGGAATGTAAACAAATTATGGAATTTGTGATTGAAGATTTGTATCGTGAACAGAAGCTGCTTGTAGGGCTCAAGGCCGCTGGTATTAACAAGATGTGGGTTGGGGCTTTGCTGATATGTACAGTGTCTCGGCATCCTTATACGGTATGGTGGGGCATGCGGGCGGCTACCGTACATGACCGTTGGCTCTCCGACTTGCAATTGCTGACTTTTTTATTTTTACCTCCGACACTGTTTGCGCTCGGTTTACAAAACCCTTTGAATTCAAAATACTCTGGTAAATTGGTGGAGATGGGGGTAGGTATGAGTGGGCGGGATATGCAGGGCATGGTGCTATGGATGCTGCATATTGGTGATGAAACCCCCATTCCAAATCGCCTCTGGTGGCTATCAAACCTCAAGAGCTCGATCCACTTTCATATCCTTCCCCCTCCCCCCCGGGGAAAGGATAGTTTTGTTCTAGCAATATTTTTATCAACATCCGAACCTCAGCCGGTTGAACTAATATACTAAAACCTGTTTCAATATATATACCCAATATATGCTGGGAGCTTCCGGTCGCAACTTTTGTTGCAGAGGTCGTGGTCAATATGAATGGCAAGGGCATCAAAAGTACCAAGTACTTGAGTAAGTACACTGTAGGTCTGGTTGCATAAACCACCATCAAACAGAGAGCTCGAGTTCGTTCATTCCACATTCCGCAGATACCAATTTTTAGCTGTTTTCGACCAGACGGAAAACAACCGCCCTTGCCCGGTTGCAGGTTGCAGGTTCAGTTGGTGTGTGTATTGCTCAAACCGGCAGTTGCTTTCAACGGGCCCAGGTCTTGAACCAAATGGGAACGGTACCTATCAAGTAGCACTTCATATTTCCCCAATATTCCTCCTAAGAAGCTCCACGGTTGCTCATTCTGTATACCACACATTGTACAAAGCTTCAGACAAGCCAGAATGGTGCACTGAAAAAGAGAAAAAACTGTACGATATACTGGGAAGCCTTTGGTTAGGCAGAGAAAGTCATCGAAACCATAGCCCCCAAAAAAAACCAAAAATGAAGGCCTTTGACAAGAGCTCTACTCTCCCCCCAGCCCAAAAGGGCTCGAAGACTTCCTCCTCTGGTGGACCTAGCCCCTCAAAAAGACAATCTCTTCGAGATGCCTTGCTCAACTTTGGAAAACCGAATTATGCCCCACTGACTCCCATTGAGATTTTACCAGGGATAATGAGTACAGATGGGGTAGCTACAGTGTTTCAGCTCGACACGAGAAAGCCAAAGACAAAGAGGCAGGTTGAGAAGATGGAGAGAGAGAAGAAGAAAAGGTCCCTGAGTGCTGCTGTTAGAAACCGGCAAATGCAAGAAGGAGCCAGGGGAGAGTGGCAAGATGCACTACAACCAGGGTTACAAGAGGGATATTTTGGCTCAGGCTCAGGTAAGGACCCGAATAAGCCAAGTCTGGGGAAGAGTCTGGTGAGGTCAGGTGGGGCGGATGATTTCGCTTATGAGCAGCTGCTGAATTTACAAGGCTTCAGGAGAAAGGACAGAGGGAAAGACGTGAAGGGAAACGCGACTTCTATTCACACATCAAAGCTTGACCCACCATACCCAACATCGACGAAGCCAGGACTCAGTCCCACGGATAAACTTACGGTTAGACATGCAAATCCCTTCACTGGGCTACTCTCAAGAAACCAAACAGAGTTGAATGTCTCGAGATATGACGATGAGTATCCTCCCGTACGACGAAAGCCATTGGATGCGAGGATTACTGGTGGCTTACCACTTTCCCCACCATACCCGCATTCAAGGTCCAGTTACCCAACAGTTTCAAGTCCTAGCCTCTCGAGCTCCGCGGCGGCCGCATTTGAAGACCTTATACCCATGCCATCTGTCCATGAGCCAGCACCCTTCTCGTTCCCCGGTGCTACAGCAGAAGAAATCGAAGCCTATGAAAGGGCTTTACAGATTGCAGCCAGCAATGTTGCAAATCACCTGACCGTGCCCCCATTGAAGAAGTCACCCACCGTTCAGCATCTTTCCGAGAATGAGAGGGGCGCATCTAAAGGGAGAGGTGATCATTTTTTAGCTCTGGATGGCGGTCTGGAGCAGCAGGCAGAGCAGGGTTGGCGCACAAAGGACAAGAAGGCACGTCGAACCAGCTCCCTGCAAAACCGTCATCTGAAGACCCCAGCGCTCCAGGATCTTTCTACCACCCCACCCCTCCCACCAACACCCACATACCAATACCCGTCATACGAGGGCCCTGCTCCACCACCAGAGAACCTACTACAGTCTGCGTCGAACAGGGACTACCAGTCACACAAGCACCCCAAGGAACGACGCACATCCACATCTATCTCCACTATGAGAGGAAAAGGAGACACTCACACGCTTCAGTTGGGAGGGGGAGAGAACAGGGTCTTCGCGGCTCATACACCTCAACACTGTCGGATGGGGAAAGTGAAGTCTGCAGCTCCAAAAGCAGGAGGGGTCACAGGCGCTGCTGCAGGCACAGGTGTGAGGGGGGAGGAAGAAGGGGTAAAGATGCTGAAGAGGACAGGATCAGGGCCGGGGCTGGCGCTGTTTAATATGTCCGTGCCGTTTGTCGACCCAAGAGAGTTGGCAGACTATAGGAGGGCGAGAGCAGGATTACCGCCGCTAAAGGAGAAGGAGGGATGGGCTAAGCAGAAGAGGGTAGAGTATAAGGCACCTTTCCCCTTCAAGTTTGAATTTGAAAGTCCACCCAGTACAAGTGTGTCGGAGTCAGAGTGTGAGTGTGTATGGAATGGGAAAAGCGTTTCTGGTGGGACTTTGGGAAAGGTCAAGGAGGGCCAAGGAGTTAATATTAAGGATACGGCGAAGACTGGGCGTTCCGCGAAACCGCCAACGGAGAAGGGGGTGAGTAAGGACTACACTTTCAAAGCAGTACTCACCCAATTGCACAAATCTCTTGAACTTGTTCCGTGCACTTTCGATCTTTCTCTTCCTCCAGCAATGAAGGAGGCAATATGCATTGTAATGGCATTCCTTGAGCCAGTACTTACCCTGAACGCCCCACCACAATTCTGGAAACTTCCAATACTGTTGAGGGTTCTGTTGGGGTTGTGGTATTTTGTTATTGTGACGTGGGGAATATTGGTGGTGGTTAGAGTTGTGGGGATTATAGGGGAGATGGTGGGGTTGGTAATGGTGCCTGTGAGGGGGGTGGTTTGGGTGGCGAGGGTGATTTGTGGAGGCTGATGGAGGGCGCTCTCGAATTCATGGAGGAGGAGGGTATTATTAATGGGTTTTGATGGAGAGCAGGCCAGGCCATGAGTATGGGTATAAGGAGTTGTATCATATATACAAGTATTTGTATAAATTCCAGAATCCAGCGGGGGACCTTGCAGATGGCCGGCAATGCTGGTGGACTGAAAATTTGGTACCTAAATAAAAATACCCAGGTCGGGTACTTGCTTGCCTTGAAATAGAGACACGTTATGAGGAAGCCGCAAATAGTCCTAGTAGACCAATGCAACTATTTGATATCCGGAAAGTCCTAATTTCGGCAGAGGTTTGATCACAGCGTAAGCGAAGGTACGAAATACCAGCCAATAGGTATTGTAACTTGTATGCGGTATGGTACTTGCGAAGCGTGCGAAGAGTGTTCCAATAACCTTTATTCGACGCATATATTAAAAACATAATTTCCTAAGAGCGTGCGTAAACGATTGATTGTAAAAATAAAAATAAAGATCCATAGCGAAAAATAATACTTTTCAAAGACAACGACCACCACCACCAAAACGAGTGATATACTCGTTACCCTCAATTCCATACTTCCCACAACGTGACATGTATTACATACCTAATCCATAAGTAAACAGTCAGACCGCGGTATGTCAATTCTCGTGCCCAGACTGATTTATTTTTTGGGGTACCTAGAGGCAAAAGGTTAAATATTACTTGGAAGGCTAGACTGGAGCATCTATTCCTTAATGCTCCAGTTTCAAAGTGAAAGCTCCAGCAGGTATTGATGATTCGCTCTCAAGCTAGAAAAGCCTGGGCCTCCCCTCCTTTGAAGCCGGCTCGTTTTGATACTTATTTTATATTTTTATTAGGGAGTTGGGGGGGGGCCTGGATTTCACCAGGCATTACTTTCTCCTATGCGACCTCCCCACAGCCTGGCACTGACCGGAGACCAAGGCCCCGCCCGAGCTCTGTAAAGGTAATAAATACTCTCCTGCTCTTGCTGCTCGTGGAATGTGAGTTCTGGCTCTGGGTTGAAGTACGAATAGTGAATAACTAAGGAATTTGTGACATGATACTTTTTTCATCGTCCTCTTTCCCCTCCTTACTCGCATAACTCCTGCGCTGCTCATGTACAAATCATCACACATTTTTTCTTAGGTTTGGGAGGCAAGCAGCATGTTGTTCCGTGTGTAAACTCAATCCTTCAAAGGCACAGGAACCATAGCCTAAGCTCCCTGCGGGGGAAAGGCGTATAGACTAAATAAAAAACAACACCACACAGAAATACACCAACATCCAATGCCCAGCCTACCATACCCAAACAGTGGTTCCATTGCACCTAAAATACATCAACCAGTGAATTAGTTTATCAAAGCTTGAAACAGCCAATAAGAGAGCTTATATCCAAGGAAGCCCTTCCCTTCTATGACAGTAACGTTAACAGATGGCTGGAGATATACAGCTGGGAGAGCGGTAAAATCAATAGATATGAAAATAACTCTACCAGAGCATTTATTGCAGAGCAGGATAGTTGGTACTTAGCAGGAAGCCAGAGCAATTGCTTCATGTTGCATGTGATCCATTGATCAGTAACATACAGGAAATGAGTTAGCGTTTGTGGTAGTTCCCGATTACTGCCGCTGTGAGGAGATGACTTAAGCTGCGCAGTATGCCGTAACTCGTATGTAGCTACGTTCCATCATTAGAAAACTTCATAACCTTGATGATGACATGAGTTTCTATAATTTCTATCGTTGTTTTTTTGTAGTATCCCAGTTTTGCCGTGGGATACAGAGGCAACAAGCTTTCCATCAGGTGAAAACACAGCCGAATTGACCCAATTTGTATGACCTCCCAAAACACCGCATTAATTGCCTGTTGATGTATCCCATAATCTGACTGTTTTTGTCCCCGGATGCAGAGGCAGCAAGCTTTCCATCGGGTGAAAACACAGCCGAATTGGCTAAATTGGTATGACCATTCAAAACTGCACATTGCTTTCCTGTTGATGTATCCTATAATCTGGCTGTATTGTCCCAGGGCGCCGAGGCAACAAGCGCTCCATGGGGTAAAGAATAGATTAAATAGAGATGACCTTCCAAAACTTCACATTGCTTTCCTATTGGTGTATCCCATGATCTGACTGTTTTGTCCGAGGATGCAGAGGTAACAAGCTTTCCATTAGGTGAAAACACAGCCGATATGACCTCCATGATATGGCCTTCTAGCGTCTGTATCAATGGCTCCACATATCCGCTACTTTGAGTTCCATAGTAATCCAAGGGATATTTCCTAAATATCCTACTCGAATTAGACTTGATCCTTGAGTAAACAAAAGTCCTGAATAGTAGACCTGAAGGGGTGCCATTTCAATAATTGACCTCATGTGCAATACAAACCAGTTGGCATCATATGCAAGTCCTAATAATCCGGGATCATAGTCTCTCAACTGTCCCTGTTTTCAGGTCAATGCTATTCTAACGACTTACAGATAGTATTTCATCTAGAGCTATTATCATATGAGCTCCATTTGATACCTCTCCAATTAAGTTAAGTCCCTCCAACCAATGTTCTCATGCCCAAACCCTCTCGGTTTGGTTTGGCATTGCCTTTTGTGTACCTCACTTCGAGTGTCCAATCAATGAAGAAAGTGTTGTTCCAGAAATTGCCGAATAGTCTTGGTGTCCTGCTCCCAAGTCTCCAGTGATCAAACCAGTAACGGCATGCGTATTGAACGTGTGGTGGAATGCTTTTTTGTATAGTAACATCAGGAATCTCAGTAAGCAAAATTCCTGGCTGCCAAAGGTCGCATATATTTTCCTGAAGCTGAGAAATATGCTCCATACATTTCCGAAATAGGCTGGTGTGTCTCTCTTTCCATCTATCTGAAATCGAGAATCACTGCATCCTGTAGGTAGTCACGGAAGGATAGATGAAATAATCGGACTGGCTGGCTTTCGTTTTCAGTGACATCGAGAACAGAATTCAAAGAGTCCAAAGTTCTTGAATGGTACTTGAAGCAGCTGTGCTAGATTTCTAGCTGGCATAGGATTAAACATTATCAAAATGAATCCAACGACCTGTCTAAGCCGTCGTGCTAATTCTTCACTCTTGACAACCTTGTTTTCCAAGAAGTGAGTGCTGGAGTAGCGTTGTATATATGCCACCAAGATGCTCTGTCGCCGACAGGGATGACTTGGTTGTGTTAGGAATTAAAGCGAGTTGTTCTTCAGAACCATCTATGCCATCTCGAATAAATAGATAAACAGCCCAATCTTTCCACCAATTGTTCAATAATTAACTCATCTGGCCATGCTGTCCCCAACCCATGTTTGGCTTTCAGTGGCACCAACTTTTGCCGAAAGGAATTAGATATATCTGTAGTAACTGTATAAGCGGAATACTATGGAGTATAAAATCCTGCTACGCCTCACCAGACAACTAACAAAATCCATCAAAAATGGGGGTTTCTGGTCTACTGGTAAGGGAAATCTTGATATCTTGCATGCTGTGCTGTCAGTGCATCAATTATTACAACCAGTTGGATTGATTGAGTAGGGGCCTTCTTTAAAGAGTTAAGATCCATTGTTCCCGTAATCCTTGTTGAAGATGTCAGGAATGGATGTCCGGAGTAGGTACTGGCAAATTGTTTGCAAGCTGGACAGCAATCGTAGAGAAGAACATGCGAGAGTGACTGTGTGATATCCTTTTTACCTCCAGTAAAAAAGAAACTCGCTGCAAGTCTTTTCTTTGCTGCAAGATCTAGAGCAATTGTATGCAATTGTGCGAAGATGCATTTACTGTTTGCATTCTCACACCAGTCCATAATCTGCTTCCGGAGCTCTACTCGTGTATCTTGTAAACAATGATCCTCATGTTGCCGGAGCCAGTCGTTATGGGCACTTCAGCACGTGGTAACTTTGCTATTTGTGCTCTGTTGCAGTGACTGTCTAATTAGTACTAGTACTGAGCGAATGGATCGTCAATAACAGCCGTCATGTGGCTACATCATCTAGTTATCGTAGCGTAATAAACTATATCAAGCATAGATATAGATATTAGCGTATACTATGAGATATATAGGCTCTTGCATCTGGTCAGAATCCATGTCAAAAGTCAACTCTATTTATGACGCTAAGAATTTGCTCCACATCCGCCTTTTGAAATGGCCACTTCAGCAGCGTTTTTCTCTTTTTCGTTTGTCTTAGCTTGGCTGCAAAATCTGAAGAATTCGGTCTAACTTTTCAAGTTCCGAAGAGCTAATGCAATCAACCACCTTTTGCCAAGTGGCTAACTTGCTGAAATTACAGCCTCTAGTTGCATCCTTCTCCCATGGGCACTATATTTCTATAATTTGGTCGGGTATGTTCAACACCCTCCAGCCCCCAATTATGACCTTCTATAGCTGCTATGTAGGCTCTATTCACTCTACCGGTACTCTCATAGGTATCGTAGGTACCGTAGGTAGACTTGCTCTTATACATAGCCTGCTTGGTTGCGCTTCAGGGTAAATTCGATAGATTTGTGCTACGTGCAGTATCATACCGGTATCTTGGCTCATGACTAGCGCAGGTACCAGGATATAACATACTCCAAGTATGAAATAGCTGAGATTTATTACCAATACGTGACCTTATAAATGTATCTGCTCTCTATCCCTGTTGTGTTGTATCACAGTTTACGACTGGTCATGATATTTGATCTTTGGAAGCTATCAAAGTCTACAGATCAGCAGACATAGGTCTCTAATTATGCGTTACACTTACATGCCCTATATTAATTGTAACTCAAAGTAATTAATTATCCCAGAAAGCGACCGTGAGAAGAAGCCGAGCCGGAACAGAACAGAACAGCGCCTACCTAGCAGCTATACAAGGTCATAATTGGAAGCTGGAGGGTGTTGAGCATGCCTAGGTACTTGGCTCCTCTTCTACCCTGGCAAAGCTGCACTGTTATGGGGGCAGTTTTGCGAGTGTTTGCTGTGGTATCCAGAGAGGACTTGCCGGAATTCAAGACAAGAAAGGATGATCGCGGTCAATGTCTTAACATATGGTATGAACGGCGCAGGATATATACAAGGGTATTACATTAAGGTTATACATGTAATCTTGCAGTCTTGAAGGACGCACTTGAAATTTATGGCGCCGTTCCTCCCTCAAGATCACGTGCACATGCCCTCCGACCTCGGTTCAGCTGTGCATGTACCTATGTAGCAAAGCACACACGACACGTATTGCACAGCAATCAGCTGTGTATATATGGGATTTAATTTACCGCTGGCCGAGACGAGACGAGACGAGGCGAGGGCTCCCCAGGTTTCGGCAGAGAGAGTTGTGCAAAACTGAATCTGCGACATCGCCATCACCATCATCAATCACCACCGATACACCACCAGCACCACTACCAGCACCAGCAGCACCACCACCCCCATCATGGCGGCCGCTGGGGGAAAGCGTATAAAAGCTCTAACAGACTTCCTACTCGTAGCAGCTACTGTTCTACCCCCCCTTCCCCCACCAATTCCCTTTTTTTTCCTTTTCGCAAGACACTAACTTTTACCTCCTTAGGGCTACTCTGTCTACTACCTCCTCACCTACATCCTCCGGCGCCTCGAGTCCCTCGACCCCGAAAAGCCCGATCGGGAAGATCTCGCCCGCAGGTCTTCCGCTGTGCTTCGGCGGCTAGACCAGAATGATCCTCTAAACAAGGACAATGGTACCGTCCCCCCTACTACCCCCAACAACACCGACCGCCGCACCCCCTTCAACCTCCTCTCTCGGTCTCCCGCGCCCTCTTCATCACAAAAAGGCCGGAGGGAACGTATGCCATTAACCCAATACGAGCAAAAAATCGTCACGGAGGTAGTCGCTCCCGAAGAGATTCATGTCACATTTTCATCCATTGGGGGGTTAGACTTGATAATTGAGGAGTTGAGAGAGAGTGTAATCTACCCTCTTACCAAACCCGAGCTCTTTGCAGGCCATAGCAGTCTCCTCTCTGCACCAAAAGGAGTCTTATTATATGGTCCTCCTGGATGCGGGAAAACAATGCTTGCGAAAGCTCTGGCGAAAGAAAGCCAGGCGTGTTTTATCAACTTGCATATCAGTACACTAACCGAGAAATGGTACGGTGATAGTAATAAAATGGTGCATGCTGTGTTTTCCTTGGCTAGAAAACTCCAACCATGTATCATTTTCATTGACGAAATCGACGCAGTCCTTCGTAGCCGGAGTGCTCAAGACCATGAAGCAAGCGCAATGGTTAAAGCCGAATTCATGACGTGCTGGGATGGGCTATTGACTGCGAGCGAGAGCGAGAGGGAAAGTAATAGGATTATGGTTTTGGGCGCAACGAATAGGATTGGAGATATCGATGAAGCGATTCTGAGGAGGCTTCCCAAAAAGTTTCACGTTCCCCTCCCGAATGCATCTCAACGAAGAAGGATTTTGGGTTTGATCCTCAAGGATACAACACTTGATGAGGGGTTTGATGTGGATGAACTTGTGGCAAAGACTGATGGGTTTTCTGGATCGGACTTGAAGGAGGCGTGTAGAGATGCGGCGATGGTGCCATTGCGGGAGTTGATTAGAAAACGAAAGTCGAAGATGGAAGCGAGCGGGGGCGAGGGGGGGGAGGGGGGGGACCCGCAGGGGAATGGGGATGGGCAAAAAGACGGGGTAAGAGAACAAGTCAGGGGAGTCCGGAATAGCGATTTTTTCCGAAAGGAGAGCGGGGGAAAGTGGGGCCACATGGGGATGGGAGAGGGTATCGCGGCCGTGGCGGCGACGATGGCAGGACTGGGTATGCCGAGGGTAGACGTCGGGAGGGTCTTTGAGGAGGGGGAGGGAGATCTTGATGGTGATGGAGTGCAGTGAGTTGTTACGGAGGGCATAGATCTTGATTTATTTATCGGGGTCTTTGGGGGCGGCGGCGTTGCGGTAGAATTTTGTGGGGGGCATGGGCATGCGTGTAGTACTTGCTTGACTTGTAATATAGCTTAGTACTTGCTGGTGTTGATGTTGATGTTGATGTTGATGCTGCTGGCTGTGATGTTGATGTTGATGTTGATGGTTGGTTTGCTTTGTAGATTCCCATATATATATTCACATCTCTCTCTCTTTCTATATATATAATATTCTATTTCCGATTCTTACGGGCTTTGGTTGTTCAGGGTAACTAGTTATCCGGGATTACTTTTCATATTAATGTATAGAGAACTAACTTATCATCACAATCACAACCATCCGGGTGGTATGGTATCTCATAATATTGTACATGGACTCATCCCACATCACAAAAAGCCAAACCCAAACGCCTCTCCTCCTCTTCCCTACCCCTACCCCCTCCCTCCACCCTACCCCCACCCTACCCCCACCCCCAGCTATCCCACCTGCACCACAATCCCCCCACCCCCCTCTCCCTCCCCCCACGCCGTCTGCAACCTCGCACACAACTCCAAAAACACCACCGTCTCCGTAGCGGCATAATAATTCAGGCTCTCTAGCAAAATCTTCAAATGCCTCGAGAAATGCCCCTCGTAGACGGTTAAATGATCAGTCATCTTCTTCAGCCGCGACAAATCCGTCGCTGCCCCTGCGGGGCGCTCTTTAGGGCGGAGAAGCTCAGGGTCCATTTGGCCTAGGTACCGAGTGAGGTCTGGGGTGAAGCCAGAG
>Ga0307514_10003883_pt1 | contig 14007 bp, 9 predicted proteins | sample 16_EM_MG_FD_203088 | JGI IMG/M metagenome (GOLD analysis project Ga0307514, IMG submission 203088) | Populus trichocarpa ectomycorrhiza microbial communities from riparian zone in the Pacific Northwest, United States - 16_EM | ecosystem: Host-associated > Plants > Roots > Unclassified | place... | reverse complement strand
CAAACACCTCCATGGCGATTTAGCAAGTCAGCCGTCTCCATTTCTTAAACTCCTAAACTACCCCTCCGCCATTTCCATGGCGAAATCGGATAATTCGAAATCGAAACTCCCTCCTTACGTCGATTCTTCCGCCAATTTCCAACCTTCCAACGACCCCAATTCTTACTCGATCGAGAAATTTAGACTCTACGAGACTAGACAAGTAACAAAATTGAATCATTCTTTTATCTCTTTTGATTTGAAATTTGTGCTTGGATTTTGGAATTTGAAGATTAAATTAGAAAACGGTAGAATTTTTGAGATTTTTAGTATTTAGGGTTTCGTGTAATGGCGGTTTCAATTGATTTGAATTGATTGATGGTTGATATTTAAATTTCTTGAATCTTTAGTTTAATTAAGAATTTCATTGTTTTCGGAAGAAATTAAAACATAACTAATAAAAATATTTTTTATTTTTCTTAATCAGAGATTTTATCTAGTCGGGAGTGACAGGAAGAGGAAATTGTTTCGGGTATTGAAGATTGATCGATCAGAGCCGTCTGATCTCAATATTAGTGAAGATCTAGTTGTTTATTCTCCACAAGAAATAAACAACTTGCTTCAGCGAATAGCTGAAGGGAATCGTGCCACTGGGGGACTAAACTTTGTAGTGAAGGCTTATGGGATTGCAGGTTAGTGTTGGTTGACCAATTCTTGTCTGTGTATTTTTATGTTTTTGATGCGTGGACTTCTTTGTGACAGTGGTTTTACTTGTTTTGTTCTTTTGGTGTTTTTTTTAAGGTTGCATTAAGTTTCTGGAGTCTTATTATTTGATTCTAGTAACAAAGCGTCGGCAAATAGGATTTATTTGTGGTCATGTGATATATGGCATAGACGAGAGCCAATTGATTACCATTCCGCATGTATCAGTTCAAACTGATTTGGCTCATTCTAAAGCTGAGATAAGGTATTCACTTACTCCACCCCATCCGCCCATTTGTTTGTGTGTGTGTTATGTGGTAATTATCACCCTTATTTGCAGCTTCTCCTGTCCTACTTCACCAGAAAGGTAAAACAGTTTTTATGGAAATAAATTCTTATTTCACGTTCACGCTTCAGATGATATCAGTGACTAATGATAAAACCAGCTTTACTGGTGGCTTTTTACATGATTGCAGAATTTTTAAGCTCATAGACAACATTATGTGGGTAATTTGTTGGACATTGTTGCCATTATCATTAAGAAAAGATGCCTTTTGGCATGACTCAAACAATTCAATTTCTAGCTTGAAATGAAGAACTTATTAGGCATGTATTTTAAAATTACAAAAAAAATAATATTATAGAAGCTTTTTAAGACTCTTTGTCCAATTCAATTTGGGAAGTGCTAATTTAATGTGAAATCTGAGAGAATCTTATAAGGACAATTTATCCAAATCAGTAGTGAAAAGTGCTAGTTTGTATTACTTTATACTTCTTAGTACATAGACTCCCTTTCTCTCCTCCCGTAGCATCAATCTTTAATGTTTCTTATGAATGAAAAATGGTTCCTGTTTTCTTTATCCTAACGAGCAAGCATGGTGTTTATGGCCGGAAAAGTGAGAGATCATGTAGTAGAATACTTGTTTAGAGGAATAAAATAGCCTTGAAATTGCCGAAGATATTTCTAACCTTGCATGTGGGAAATGTACAAGAGAATCCCTGATCAATAATAATCAATTTGCAATTCTCAAAGCACTTGATAACATTCAAGGAGGAAAAGAAGTGAGTAGGAGAACAAGAAATCCCCCAAAAGAAAACACAAACATGCATTCCATTTCCTTATTTATTACTATCTAGTGAATACAGAGCACAAATGGTGTGCGGCCTTCGTAGTTATATCTTTCTTGTTTCATTTTAAATTATTTCTTCTTTTATCAACAGGGAAAAAAATCTTTAGTTGAGAGAATATTGACATGCATATCATTTTAAATTATTTGTTTGACTGAGAGCAGTGCTTTTCGGCTTCTATATGTATGTATATGTATGTATGCATGGATGCATGTATATATGTTAAAACTAGGAGTGATCATTTTCGGTTCGGTTCGGTTCGGTTTTTACCTATAAAAACAACCAAACCGAAATTTTGTAAAATATATATAAAAAAACCAAAACCGAACCGAAACCGATTCCAACCGACCGGTTTCGGTTCGGTTAAGTTATTTTAAATTAAAAACCGAAACCCAACCGACTGGTTTCGGTTCGGTTTGATTCGATTCAGTTCGATTTCGGTTTGGTTTGATTATTTTATATTAAAAACTGAAAATTGTATTGTTTTTTGGGCTTTTTTTGGACTTTCTAATGGGTTCTTTTCGGTTCGGTTTGGTTTATTTCTTAACTAAACCGGTTCGGTTTGGTTTTTTTATTTTAAGCTTATGAAACCGAACCGAACCGAATTTTTTTAAAAAAATATTCTGATCGGTTTAATCGGTTTTTTTCATGGTTCGGTTTTTTCGGTTATTGTTTTTCCGGTTTTCTTGGTTTAATCGGTTTGTCAGTTTTTTTACTCACCCCTAGTTAAAACAACATAAAATATGAATGTTCTTAGAGATGGAAATAAAGAGGATGAAGAATTTTATTAAAAGGAAAAGGAAGGGCATAAGAGTAAACACAATCTACTTCAAGAGCATAAAACCTGTTTTTCATTATATGCTTTTGAAGCTTTGATGTATTTCCTTTCAGTCTTATCTAGTACTGTTTCATCCCTTGTCTAGCATGAGTCTGATTTTTAGTTTCTGAATAGTTCTTCTATCTGTTGCCACAAATGCAGGTACAAAAAGCTATTATCTAGTGTAGATTTGACTAAAGATTTTTTCTTTAGCTATACATATCCTGTGATGCAAAGCTTGCAAAAGAATGTGATGTCAATTGGTGGAGATAGGATGCCATATGATAACATATTCGTGTGGAATGCATATCTAACACAAGCTATACGGTCTAGATGTGGTAATACTATTTGGACAATAGCATTAGTGCATGGAAATTTTAAGCAGGTATGCAATTCTTTTTATATGTTGTATCTCTAATTAATCTGTCAATGATCATGTGTCACGCTAAATATTTTACACAAATTTTATGCATCAATATATCCTTGTTGTAATCCTGTAGATGCTTTTTTGAGATAATTTATTTTTTAACATGCTATTGCTCTATTTTTGTGTTTTCTCTTAAGTTGTACTTCTTTCAACCATGCACACAACATTATTATATGCTTGTCAATTAATTTGGTTTGATATTCTGTATTTCAAGAAAAAAATTTACCATGGTTCAAAACCATTTTCAGACGTTATGTAATTCTTTCTGGCTAAAATTGGAAACATCACTGTTACTTAATAGAAAGGGGTAAATTTTGGAAGATTTGGAGATGCTTGGAATATAATTTGTGAAGAAATGTAGCACAAATGACAAATATGCACACATCTTTACCATATTCTTGCTGATTATTTGTTTGATATCCACTATATTAAGAAACAATTTGGCCATGGTTCAAATATAATTTTAGATGTAATGTAGTTTGTGCTGGGCAAGCATTACTAGTACTTAATGGAAATGGAGTATGAATTTGGGTAAATTTTGGAAGATTTGGAGAATGCTTGGGACATACTTTTTGAAGAACTCTAGCCCAAATGACAAATTTTATAATTTGTTTCTTTTAAGATAAAATAACAACTTTGTTTCTGTGGTTGAATCTGAGTTATCAGGTCTGCTATATCCCTTGCTGCTTTACCTCATATGATTTTGATTTTTGGAAGTAGGACACATATCTTGATAATTTGGGTTTTGTTTCTAAATACATAGTTATCTTGTAGAAATACATTCATCCAATGTGATTTCTTGATAATAGCTTATGAATTTATTTTTGTTGAGTGTAATGCGTATTAAGCAATTCAACCAATTCTACTATACTTAATCATGACAGATCAGGTTGTCAATCTTTGGGAGAGGCTTCAGTGTTTCACTGGTTTCCAGACGCTCTCGACATTTTGCCGGTACCCGGTATGTTTTGGTTTGAACAAGTTTGTCTATGTGTAAGGCTCAGTTGCATCTTGAAGTCTCATGTTTTACTAGCATAATAAATGGGTTTATGTCACTGGATTCTGCCCAGAGGCTTCCAAGCTTTTATTGTGGCTCTCTCTCTCTCTCTCTCTCTCACACACACACACACACACACACTCACAAGTCCATGCGTGTGGGAAGTAGACAATATATATGTTTGTCTGTGTGTGTATTGTTCTTATGTTAATATTTCAACATCTTGACGATCTATTTGGATTGAACATAAAATAATCATGGGGGATCTGACTGCTGAAATTTAAAAGCCAGGAATTAAACTGACAGTGGTCCCAAAATTAGAGGATCCTGTTTGTAATTTTATTGAGAGCATATTCAGAGAGATCCCAACGAGTTGGGGATTGAGGCTTAGTTTCTATTGTTGTTGGTGTACATTTAGAGATACGTGTGTTTATAATTTACTGGTTCATAAGTTTACAATGAGCTATGTTGGGGAAAGTATCTAATTACCAAAAAGAAGCTGCCTTCGGATTGTGTTGAAGTTGATTTTGATGTGGTCAGTTTAGGAGATATGCGACAGAGTGAAGGCTAATGGTCTCTTTTTCCTTTGATATTAGGGATTGAAATTGCTTGTTTGGGTTCTTGACTGAAAAATGATTGGTTGGTTAGCGCTTCTCTCTCTCTCTCTCTCTAAGACAATTCCTTGGTTAGTCGTGCCTCCACCTCTCAAATAAATAAATAGCGAAATTCTTCACAAGACAGATGGGAACTGCAGCTAACAAGTGTGACAAGTTGACATCTCCCCTACAAATGCGTGTAATGTTTATTTTGTGCATGTGAACCACTCTATCTTGATAATCCTAGATTGGTAGATCTCTCTCTCTCATTCTTAATTTCAGTACAAACCACTCTTAAACCACTAATTATGTTAAGTATCATTGATGGAACCTAGGGAATGGTTGAGGATAATAATTGCAAGTTATGTATTCTATTGTTTATCTATTTTTGAGGATGTATATGCTCCAGAAAATAACTAAGTCTCACATCATTTAAAAACAATTCTAAAAGAAGTTACCTCCTTAATAAAATGGATGAGCCCTCCCTTTCAACAGACACATGGGCAGAGGAATTAAAAAACCACCAAGTGTAATTGTCTTGACAGATTAATTTGGCTGCCACCCTTATAAGTTCCTGGTGAACCTGTTACAATTGGTCGCCTTTATTCGTTCATGGTCAACCTTTTAAAATTGGTCCGGGTTGGTCAGGTTGGCAGTCCAAACACCTGGCTCAGCCAGTATTTGACTGGGTTTGCTGATTCGATTTTGACAATTTTGCTTCATTTGTCTTCTTATGTTTTAAGTGTAGAGATCGAATAATGAGACTGATATTCTCTTGACATTATCCGTATTATAATCTCGATATTGTGGTCTGTGTTAATGTAGTCTGCCATTACATTGTGATGGGTATTATTTGAATGATTGTGATGGCCTGAGGGAAACCAGAGATTTTCATTTGTTTTGTGTCCTCATTTTCTTTGAAGTTATATCTACTTATTTCAGAGGAGTGTGCTGAAACACTGTAAAATCTATTTTGAAATTTAAGACAAACCTTTTGTAATAACTTTATGTTAATTGAGTGCAGTTACTTGAAAAGAGGGGTTAATGATATGGGAAGAGTTGCAAATGACGTTGAAACTGAGCAAATTGTCCTTGATGAAGATGCTGGATGTTGCAAGGGGAAAATGAGTTCTGTTGTGCAGATGCGTGGTTCGATTCCTCTTTTCTGGTCACAAGAAGCTTCACAATTAAGTCCTAAACCTGATATAATCTGTAAGGCCATTGAGTCAACACATTTGATTAGTTTATTGTTGGGTATTGCAGTGATGTAGATCAATTAGCATTTATCTTCATATAAAGAAGACTTCTGATATTTAGTTCCCAATCTATATCAGTGCAAAAGTACGATCCTACCTACCAGGCGACGAAATTGCATTTTGAAGACTTGGTGAAGAGATACGGCAATCCCATAATAGTGCTTAATTTGATAAAGGTTGTTTTCAAATTCATTTTTGTGCTTAATATATTCAAGGCTTTTTTTAGAGTCTGTTAACAGGTTGTTGTATAGATCTTGCATTATCTTACTTTACACAATTGAATAATTATTGCACTTGATTTAATTTACAAAGGAATGCATGGGATTAGAGTTCGTTTTCTTGTTTTTATAATATTTAGTTGCCCCTGGCAGTTTCGTTTATATAAGTGTGCGTGTTTTTATAGTATTTCTGATTGTTCCTTACAGGACTTTAAAGAAATGCAGCTTTATCAACTAGAATGTCATTAAATGGCTGTCTTGCATTTTCTTCATGTTTTATCTATACCAACAAGGGCATTAAGAAATGGTGACCCAAGTTTGTTATTTCATTCCTGAACTGGAAATATATATTAAAATGGTGAGTGCTTATTTCCACACTTCATTATATATCAAAATTAGCAAAAGCTTATTGATTTCAGCGTTAATATTTCAGAGGAGAATGCAATGACGTGTCTGTTTAAATAATCCTTTTAAAATATATTGTCTTTCCATCATACTTCTCTCACTCTTGGATAAAGCAGATGAACGTGGCATGTCCTTGTTAACTGGCTCTCACTTTCTCCCTAGGAAGTGTCAGTTTATGGAGGATCTTGAAGTTATGGAAACCATTTCCAGATCTGTTTTAGTTTCTGGGATAATTATGAATTATAGTAAGCCTTGTCAAAATTAATGTTCAGCTTTCACACATGGACAAATTTATTTATCTGTGACATTCTCTTGTTTAAACTTTCAGTGCTTTATCTAATTTTAGAAGTTTTCTTCTATCAAACATGCTTACCACATATTGGAAGTCTTTTCTAATGTTCATGTCATCCTGAATTCATTTAAATGCTCAAATGCAGACTGTTGAAAAAAGGCCTAGAGAAATGATGCTAAGGCGTGAGTTTGCCAGTGCAGCTGGGTATCTGAACACAATTCTCCCGGAAGAAAAACAACTTCAGTTTATCCATTGGGACTTTCACAAGTTTGCGAAGAGGTAGACATCTGTTTCTTTTCACATCAACTGCTATTTTATAATTAATAACCACCTTGAACTGATTTTTTTTTATTGCTGTTTCCAAAGCAAGTCTTCCAATGTTTTGGCTGTTTTAGGTGCTGTGGCAAGTCAAGCACTTGATTTGACTGGTTTTTACTATAGTGGTAAACCTAACACAGTTAAGAGGAGAGCCGACCACCTTAGTCGAACAAGCACCGGAAGGTATTCCAGTTTCTTTAGTTGAATTTATTTAATTACTTAAAACTTTCACGATACTTTATGATTAGAAGTCCTCATGTAACCTTCAATCCTAATTTGCCAATGCTTGATATTCCTTTTTGTTGAGATGCTGGGTCATCCATCTTTCCCCTTTTATTTTGGTTTTTGAAAAGTATTCGCAAACCTTGGCTTATGAAGGATTAGGAGGAATTTGTTGCCCAAAAAAAGAAAAAAAAAACAAGAAACATTCAAGGTGGGATAAGCCATGTTGCGGATAAGTAATTGAAGGTCATTAAACTTCACGATTAGTGCACAATATGAAGATTTTGAAGCAGCTTTATCATTATAATGTCATACTTTAAGATCATGTACTGTGGTGGATTGTGGGATTTTCATTATTTATAATGATTACAAACAATGGCAGTTAAATATATGTCCATTACATTTGTAAAAAAAAGTACTATAACCAATTATAAGCATGGTAACCTTGGACATTAAGAAGCCTTGAAAGTAGAAAGCTTTCTTTTTGTGCTTGTAAGTTCTGCAATCCAGTGACGTCTTCTTCCCATTTTGTAATTTAGTCTCTCTGTTGCAGAAAAGCATAATGTTTGGCCATCTTTTTTCTGTCAAGGCTGTTTGCCTTGACAGAAACGAAAATAGGTAGACTGGATTTTGTATTTAGTTGATTTTATTCTCTACAGGGATGCTTCTCTTAGACATCTAAGAGCTAGTTCAGGAGATCTTGCAAGGATTGGAAGTAATAATGAAAATCTAAATTCTATGATTAATCGGGATAGGGAGAGTGATTCTAGTCAATTGAAAAAACAAGACAAGGTTGGTGCTGAAGGACCAAGTTTTCAAAGTGGAGTTCTACGTACCAACTGCATTGACTGTTTGGATCGTACAAATGTTGCCCAGTATGCTTATGGTCTAGCGGCTTTTGGACGCCAACTTCTTGTAATGGGTCTGACAGACATGCCCAAAGTTGATCCTGATAGTACCATTGCTGCTGCTCTTATGGATATGTATCGAAGCATGGGGGATGCTCTTGCCCAGCAATATGGTGGCTCTGCTGCTCATAACACTGTATGTTTTCTCTTGAATAACTTAAGTTTTTTTATGATTTAATTTTCTCATAACTGCGGTCATCATATCAAAACCCGATCTTTTGTTTTAGGTGTTCCCTGAGAGGCAGGGAAAGTGGAAAGCTACAACTCAATCTAGGGAGTTTATTAAGTCTATCAAGCGATACTACAGCAATACATACACCGATGGTGAAAAGCAAGATGCAATAAATCTGTATTAGATCTTTCCATCATGCTTTCTACTTGATTTGAGTGCATGGTTACTTTCTTTATAGCTAAGCAAACAAGGTGAATTTTCAGTGCCTGAGAATAGATGCTTTTTAAATATAACGCTATTTTTTATTTAAAGGTGTTATCACTAGTACTTGATTATGGAGACTATATGGTAAGTGGGCATGTAAACTTATGTAAAGATAACAAAAAGTACTTCATTATGTTTTTTATTGCTCAAACACACTTAATTTTTTTATTTTATTTTTATTGTTTAGTAATTGGTGTTTTGCCTGCAAATATGAATCATATTCTATTTGAAATGTTTCCTCTTTGGAATAGCTTCTATTCTTAATACTTGTTATTTTGTAGTTGTGGACTCTAGTTTTAATAAGTTAAATATTTCATACGTGGGGCTAAGAGAAATAAATCTAACACATTAAAGCGAAAAAATTGACTGAATTCTTGGAATACAGAAACCACTAATAGGTTGTTACATTTAACCAAAAATCTAACACAAAAAGCAAGATCTATATTCCATGTTTTATTAGCGAAGTAATACTTTGATATTGGTTATATTTGTATATGATCATAAATATTTTGCTTAGATTTTTTGTGATTAATACTATTTTGCCGTGCATTATACATGCACAATAGCTTTCTTTCCTTAAGTGTGTTCTCAAATTACAATGTCTGCTGCTTTCCAGATTTCTTGGTTACTTCCAACCACAGGAAGGGAAATCTCCTCTTTGGGAGTTGGATTCAGACTACTATCTTCATGTCTATGGGAGTGCGAGAGGAGAAGTAGATCCCCCCTTTCCAGATAATTGGTAAATTAAAAAAATCAGTGTTGGTTTTGTTCAAATTCAGCACATATATGCATACTCAACCAGAAGGGTCTATTTTATCAACTTCTGATTATTTTACTGCTTCTTACTTTTCCAGCAATTCAGAAACCAATGCTAAGCCTGTAGGAGTTGGAATAACTCTTGCCCCTATTCCAGCTTTCAGGGAGGACTTTTCAAGAATGAAGTTGACATCATTTGATAAATTGATTGACCGGACATGTAGTGCTATAAAGAATGTAAGACTCTGTAGAGAACCTGATCACAGACCAGGTGGCAGTACAGGAAATTCAGGTGTGGCTCCTGATGCAGTGTAAGTTTTCCCTTAACTGGAGCTGTAACTTACAGCCTGATTATGTCATTTTTCTCTCTGCTGCGTGCATTTGTGGGCACACATCTGCTCTTGCCCTGATGTGCACACATTTTTTTGTGCGTGGTTCAGCTTTCTAAAATCATCAGTTGTAAGTGTTTCTGATCCTTCAAACTATCCAGGATGTGCTGTGCCTCACATTACAGTTACAAATTTTATGTATTTCTTTATTCCAGCACTGCCTATACTGCATTAGACGGGAATCTTTCTGCTTGTTTCCCTTGGCCCTTTTAGAGTAGTGAAAACATAGCTGTTTGCATTTCCTTCATGGTTTATTGGTTTGTTTTCTCCTGTCTACCCCTTGGCAGGTTTGGTACTGGGACATAAAATGATTTGAAAATGTGAAGAGAGAAAGGAATATCAGGATTTATTGAGGGATACTGAATTTCAAAAGCATACAAAACAAAGAAAGCAAATTGAGGATTTTTCAGTGTTATGCTTAGCTTGGAATTGGAGAAAGTAACAAACTGATGTTGTTTATGCTGATTTAAGTCTTTATCCCTCAGACCCCAAGTGTATTTGTGTTAGAGAAAATTCTAAAAATGGTCTATAGATCATAAAGTTCTTTCATATTTCTAGTTGTAATTTTGATTGGCACTGGCCTCTTGCCTGCTCTGAAATGGGTTGCTTGGGGCATAAAGTCTGGAAGATGTAGTACTCGTTATCTTTTGCAAATGCTATCTATATTCACTGAACATGTGTTTTTTTTGCAGTGAAATACAGCTCAAAACCCCAAATTGGCTCTTTGGCCAGAAAAAGTATGAAGAGAGTGGAAGTGCCTCCAAGGCTGTTAAAAGTGAAATTGAAAATGGAGCATCTTGTAAAGAGATTGATGTTGATGGTTACTCGGAATTAAATTTGCTTTCTTCTGTTGGTGATAACAATGAAGAGGATATCTTCCGAAGGTACTTTTATATATTGTCTCCCCATTTCTCAGAGAGACCACCTTGCTCGTGACCTTATTTCCTGCAATGCAATGCTTCCCAAGTTGGCTTGATATGAGTCAAAGTTTAGCTCTATTAATGGCTTATGATTGAAGCAAGAGTCTAAACACCTGCATAAATTCTTGAATAATGTTCCTTGATTAAGAATGTTAACCCATTCAGCAACTATAGTCATTGAATAGAAAATGCATGCTAATCGGGAAGCTGCAATTTCTATGATTTGTACCCTCTTTTTGTTTAATTTCCCTTTAGTTTGTGGCAACTCAAATGATTTGACAAGTGTCAAGTTGTTTTTTGGTTTCAAGGTACCTTGCAATGACCTCAGTTGATGAAGCCAGCGGTTGTTATGGTGGTACCCTACTACTAGGTGATCCAGATGAAAGCAGTGAGATATATAAACATTATACTGAATTATGCCAGGTAAATTGATTTATAAGCTCTTTGATGAAGCACGCTTGAGAGTACTTGGCAAATAGGACAGGCTAGGCTTCTTTTTTCACGAGTACTACCGGTGGAAATTGCATTTGCAACCTGATGAATATATATATATATATATATATATATATATATATATATATATATATAAAGGGTCTTTATTTTCTAGTGAACTGGACACCTTTTAATGAACAGTATTTGTGTTAACAGGAGCCAGCTATGGAACCCTTTGAGCATGATCTGGATAAGGAGAAACACTATGCCAATGCTCTACGCATGAGCACAATCGATTTTGTAGATGATTCTGGTGTTGAAGCAGAGATGGAAGCTGCCCTCATGGATTACGAACGCATTGGTGCTGATCTTGGAATTTTACCACAGTCATGCAAGTCCTTCGCCACAGATCCAAGTTGGTTGACAAGATGGATTATTGGGGAAGAGAAGACAGCAAAGGTCTAAAGTCTCTGCCTTTGCATGCGTGATATGACTGTTGTGAGCACACAAAAGTTTCTTGTTCTCAGAAAAAAGGTAAATAATTGTTTATACAGAAAAACCAAAAAGAAGCAAAGTATATAGTCGTTTGTTAAAATATGCAAATGGTAAAAGAATGCTATCTTGATTGGGGCAAGAAACTCATCTTTGTATATGTAGCCTTAACATGTACATTCTCTTGAGAGGAAACTTCAATCGACTGCAAAGTCACTGTTGCGTTTGTCCATTAAAACTCTCCCTTGTCAGTACATATCTCAGAGAATGCAATTGCTCTTTCCCTAGTGCAAAATGGCATTTACAAATACTATTAGTCACTGTGTTTGAATGAAGGTGGACATCCTTCATTTCATGCCTGTTATTGCCAGAGCAAACCCATGCCTACGGTACCTGACAAGACCACAGAAATTAAGCTTATGAAAGTATAAGGCCCTATAATGATGTGAATCCAGCAAAAACTCAGATGAAGATCTTATTCTGACTCGGAAGACCAGAATCTTAGTTGGGATTTTCTTCTCTTTATGTATGCTTTTGATGACATGATGAGTTGGCAATCTTTGTTTTAGTTTGCCGTTCCTATAGACAGTTTTCAGGTGTGCTTGAAATATGTTTAATTAGCACGTGTTGCTCTTGTTCAATGATAAAATGTGAAGTTATAAATCTTCGGATAACTATGGAGCTCAGATCATCCGGGGCACATCAACCTCATCTTGCTATACGAATGAATGGAAGATCTTGGTAATATAACTATAATTTTTGTTTTGGATGTAGAAACATATTATAAATTTCTTTATATATATATATATATAAGCTCTTGATCAGATTTATTCCGTGAGTGTGTTTTGAAAAGATATCAGGGGGGATCAAGGACCGCTTTTGAGGAAGTTGAAGGAGAAGCTCCTGAGTTCGGACCGGTCGGAACCTCTCTTTTGCCCCCATTGTGAGTTTCCAATGATGTTTCAGGGTTAGGACCTGTCAGAACCTTTCTCATTTTAATAACACAGACTTTTGGTGAAAACATTGTTTCATTTCCTTCCTTTTTGTTTCAAAAGTTTCCTGTTTTTCATTCTATATCATAAAAGACGATCCAGCATTTTCCAAAATCTAATGATCCCTTTCGCAAGACAAGAAAGCCAACTGCTTGCTAAATAAAAATAAAAACACAATGGTGTAAAATCAAATAATAATCCAGCATTGATAGACAGTTGATTCTTCATTGCTTCCCTGGCCTTTATCAGTCCGATTGGTTTCCTTTCTGTGCTTGCTTTTTATTTTTGAATTCCCTCATATATTACTGAAAATTGCAATAACTTAACTGAAAATTTTACTAGATTGCTTTATATATATTATGATAAATTATCTTTATTAATCAAGTCATCTTTATTAGTGCACATATTAAATGATATAGTTTTAAAATGTTAAATGTCTAGATAACTAAACATTTGTTAAAAAAAAATGTTAAATTTATTTTGATTGGCCCACATATAAAAGAAAATAACTAATAAATTATTATGTTGATTAGAGCATGTATAAGGAACAGAAAATCAATGGATCAACCCTATTATTTTTATTTGACAATAACATTTGAATGGTCTGAAAAGTTAGGAAGAGAACAAACCTAAAAAGGCAAGCCTCCTTAACCACAAAGACAACTCCTAAAGCTATCAATTATCCCTATGAAAATATATAGGAAAAAAAAAATTATATATATATATAGGCCAAATTGAGTTTTAAGAAACACACATTAAATCTTGCTAAGTTCTATGAATTTTTTTTTTTTAGAGTTTCTAGGTATTTGTTTTTTATTCTAATGCTTCCATGTAGAATATATGAGGTCGTTTTTTAATTGATAATAAAAAAAATATCAAGATTAAACAAATTACTATTACTATTTGATTAAAGAATTATTTTTAAACATAGCTAGGTTATCTATATATTATTTTAAAACTTAAAATTTTATTATATAAATAGATTAGAATTTGCTTTAGTTCTCCCTTATAGGTTGTTGTAGACATAATTTTAAGCACAAGAAATTAAAACATGCACACGTGTTAAAATATTTTATTTTATTAAATTATATGACTAAGTATAATCTCTATTTAAAATATTCATACAAAAAAAATCATATGATTCTTCCTTGATTTATTTATGAAATCAAACCAACATTTGTGCTTCGCAAAAACACGAATTTATACATGTATTGCATAGGGAGATTTGATGGTTTGAAGAGTACCTTTAATTTGTCTTCAAAGTGTTGTTGAAGAACTTTTATGGGTCGTTTATGTAAGATCCCACATCGGTGGGTTAGGATTTG
>Ga0307514_10003882_pt1 | contig 14011 bp, 12 predicted proteins | sample 16_EM_MG_FD_203088 | JGI IMG/M metagenome (GOLD analysis project Ga0307514, IMG submission 203088) | Populus trichocarpa ectomycorrhiza microbial communities from riparian zone in the Pacific Northwest, United States - 16_EM | ecosystem: Host-associated > Plants > Roots > Unclassified | place... | reverse complement strand
TCGGCAGACAACGGCCGTCCAGCCGTCATTCATATGCTAGGACGGGACGGACGGTCTTGGCGCCGTCCCGTCCGTCCTGGCAAGATCTCGGACGGCACTGCCGTCCCCGGCCGTCGGACGGGACGGTGGAGATCACTGGGTACAGACGCGTGGGTGCTGCGCGCTCGCTCTGCGTTCTAACTCTCTAGCTGTTTTTCTGCAGTCTCTAGCACTCTCGTCCTATCTCCAAACGTCACAGGGCAATGACGCGCGAGTCCAAGGCAGATGACGATGGAAGATCAGGTTGACGCTACACAAACCGACGCACTGCCACATGCCGCATGGTTCCAAACAATGAGCTTCAGGCACAGCCACACGAAAAACAATTGTAGCCAATAAGACCGCTTCAAGGTGTGCATATGTTTACCAAAACTGTTTGAGCGAAATCTACAGTATTTCTAGTGTAACAGCCCCCCGATCATGGAATGAAACACGCAAGCTCCCTTAGGTTCACGAACAGGGGTGGGTATTTACACAGCATAAGAGCTCAATTCACTCTCTCCAACCACAATATCGCATCTATAGGTAATGTGTAGCACAGAGAACCAGCCACTGAGAGAAAGAAAACAATGAATGCATGAGAGCAAAAATTTTCACCTTACCGGTTTGAGGCCATGCATCCGCACAATCGCACCAATAATTAGTAATGACTGATACACCCTGATATGCGCAGGAGCATGCTGAGCTCGTAATGGAGGAAATAAGTTACATATGTAGATCATGTGATACTATTAGTAATAGTAAAAGTAAAATCATCATGGCTGTGCAGTGTAGCGTACGAAACGGTCCCGGTTCTTCAGTGTACGATCCAAAATGGTCTAATTTCCAGTTTAGAACCGTACATTGGTGACAAGTGCTATAGAACCAAAACAAACTATATGAGGGTTCCGTTACGGTATCGGACCCAGTATGACAATTGCTCCAAAAAATTTAACCAACGTGCACTGCATTCCGCCGCTCTCCCCCTAAGTGGTATAAGTCAGTGAGTTATGATTTATGACCTCAACTGCAGAGGGATTTTACTAGTCTTAGGGGAGTAAACCTCGATATCTCATCATCATGTGCCAGAGTAATCTTTACCGTTGACAGTGGTGAGCATCCGGAAGAAATGTCACTGTCGGGTACCCGGGAGATCCTCCTGCAATCTATCGAGAGCTGCTGAGATATTCTACGCGGCAACATTCAATTATCACGAGCGGAGAGTATAGGGTAGACAATCAAGCAGCGAGAGCAGACCTATCCACAAATGTGATGCATATATTTATCAGCATTGAGTGTCTGCCTTAGTGGTGTTAACAGCCACCGGTCATTAGGCATGTCATCTTTCCGGTGGTCTCTATACTGTTACGAACCCACATGCCAACATTTTTTGCCTCTGAAACTTACTGAGAAGTTGAAATTCTTGTGTTCACTTCAGCAACTGCATCACATTCATCTCCCCAATTCGATTACAGGATAGAACGCGCTACGTACACCGGGTCACAGTGGAGATGGAGGCAGTGCTGACTGGAGAGTGAGCTAGATTGCAAGCGTGTACAATACATTGTAGAATGATACAATGCGTACGACGTTTCAGGATATGCTGTTGGGGAGGTTTTCTGGGAGATATCCTGGGATCATACCTATACAACAATTCTTCCAGATAACCTTAAATGCAATGTTCCCAACGGGCCTGGCCAGCCGGGCTTCTTCATTTTGAGTCCGACGCCCAGGCTTTGAAAGTAGGAACGGCCAGCAGCCCTTAGTGCAGGCTTCTGGAGACATAGCCTAGCCAGCATGTGTGTTCCATATCCAGTGGCATGTGACTCAGAGTGGCGAGTGACTCAAGAGTGGCGAGTGACTCAAGAGTGGCGAAGTATAAATGTTTTCTCTCATAATTCTCCGTATATAAATCGAGTCTTTCTCCTTCTCTCCTTCACTCCACTATATCATATAATATACATACGGTCTCCCCTAAGTACTATCCCTTTGCCGGTAACCGGGTTTGGGCCCACAGATGGGCCAGCTTTTAAAATACACATCACACAACCACAATCCAACCAAATGCCCCCAGAATAAATAGAAATACTCTACATATGGTGAAATTCATGAAAACAATTTCGTTTGGGTGTGAAACATAAAGCCTCATTGCAGTCCTCACACTTTATGCTGGTTTTCATGCCTTCTTCACTACCACCCTGACTTCTTCTCCACCAGCAGAGGAAACAATCTACTCTACTCTGTATCCAAAGTGGGGAATGCATTGCTGGTACCTTTCGGCAGAGGGTCAGGGGGGTGTGCTTCGTAACATGGCTGGTACGCAGTGCAGGCAGGGCAGATCATCTGGGGGAGCTGACCAAGTGACTTTCTGTGAAGCCGGAATGCAGGAGGAACTTTTGATTGTTGATGGACTTCCAGCTTGCAGAAGGTCATGCACAAAGGAGAGATGGAAGTCAAAGTGATCCAAAGTGTGCTCTTTGTTTGCTGGCAGATCTCGATAGATTATAAGGCTGTTGAGAAGGGCTGTCTCCATAATCCAATAGAAAAGTGTATACCGATTGCATCTGGAGATGAGGTGTGTATCAAAATAGGTTCGATACTGGTCACCAACATCCATGCCCACCTTGTGCTGGTTGTAGGCGTCAACACTAACAGGTATATCAAGCTCTTTCTGGCATTCTCCAGGAAGAAATGTGAATTTGCTCCACTTGCATTGGTACTCTTGTTGCCAGGATGCTTTCTCATTCTCAGTACCAGTGAATCCTCACCACTTAGAGGGTGAATTGTAGACATCATGCTAACAGGCGAACAGTCCATCCATAGCAGGGTTGGGACCCGATCATTGACAGCTCCACTTCGAAAATAATATGGCAATTTCGCATTCTTCCCAACCTTTCGCTCCTTAGGAAATCCTCGAAACTGCTACCTGCATGTGCCACGTGCTGTATCCCCATCTGACGAAGCTCTGCCAAGAGAGGTTGTGTTGTGACGAACTTGTCCATGTATACATTGAAGGAGAGATTTGGATGACACTGGTACAAACGTCTAATCAAGTGGTGAACCATCTTTCCAGTATCTGTACGCTGTAACAGATGGGATTCTACATCAACAGGATCCCCTCCAACTGCATTCAATGATGGGTGGAACTCCCAGACAACTCCCTGCTCTGCCATTCAGAAAAACATTTATCCTTGACTAATTGGCTTGTTTGGCATCTTTCTAATGTGAATTGACCTGCCAGTGAATAGAATCATGGCTTCTTCAATAGTAACATTGCTGCCAGGTACTCGGTACAGCTGCGAGGAAAACTACAGATGCTCCAGTAGAATATCTACCTTCGAATACCTATAAGGTAGGCCTTCAGCAGTTTCAGTTGGTGAATGGTATGAAAAAACATGAAAGAAGTGGCGGATCTCCTGAAAGCAAGTCTTGCCAAGGTAGGCAGCTGGTGGTAATCCATCCTTGGGAAGGTCAACTCAATCCTTCATCAAGTACCACTCAGGAGGAACTCCAATCAGACCCATAGGAATTTGAATTGCCAGCCAGAGATAAAGATCCTGAGTAGTAACTGGCTGCCAGGAACGCGGCCGCTCCTTCTCTGGCCCAAGAAGCTGCTGCTGGGAATAGGAATTGGTGTTTGCAACAAGCTGTCCCATAATGGAGTTGGTAAGAAAGAGATCGAGGATTTGAATTGGAGTAATGGCATCCAGCTCGGAGAATGAGATGGGCAATCAGTTCACTACTTTGTGAGAAGGGACAACTGGATCTACAGGGTCCAATGTGGGAAGCTTAGGAAGATCTGGCAAATTTTGAATCGGTTTTTGGGGTGTTTTCTTGCTCCGCTTGGACGAGTGACCAGCTGTGATCGTCCTGGCTGCCTCAGTATATGCCTCATCTGAGGAGCTACAATTGTTGTCAAGGTTGAGCATTGCAGGTGGAGCTTCAGTAGTGTGTGAAGACACATCAGACATAATGACAGGCTGATGCTGTACCAATGTAGGTGGTGGTTGTGGTTGGGAGGAGGTTCGCTCTGGACCAGTGTGATTGTCCATGATGCGACGCTTGGCACTTTGGTTGTTAACATTTTTTGGTGAGGATGGTTGAAATGAGAGTATAAGTGGTGGTGGTAGGTAGTTGACATTAAGATTCCAAGGTCTGAGGGCTTCTCTGCTCATGGTTGTTGTAGTGTGGTAGATGGGAAGTGGGAAGGTGGTTGCCACTGGGCTGAAGGATGGTACTCTTACAATCTCCAAAGTACCGCTATTTATATGCAACTCAGCACCACAGAACTTGTCACACTGCCACAAGAATTTGTAAATAGAAGCTTCCACTAGTTATCTTTCAATTCATAATATTCTAGGGGGGGTTTAAGTGGGTGGCTGTGTTGTTATATGCGACAAGGCGCAGCGCACGCGAAAGTGGGCCCTTTGGTGGGCCCAATACCGGCGAAGGGATAGCAACAATGTGGGCACTGGTGAGCCGAGTGATATGCTATGTCCACTTAAAATACATATACTACTACTAGAAATAGTAAATTTTCCACGGAAAATCATCACTTCACCATTAAAAATAACATCACCGATTACCCATACAGGATAATAGTTTGCTGGTATTCATGTCTCAGATATGCAGGCCGGTTTGCGGCCTTTACAAATCCTGTGGGCTTTTCAATAAAAAGCACCGTGCTCATGCGGGCTTTTCAAAATGTCAGCCCGGCTGAGCCCGCTGGAAACACTGCTGAAATGTGGAAACTTCTCTAGAGGTTTAGTTCTTCTGGGGTTGTGCATTCTTCCCAAACTTTTCTTTTAGGGGGAGGTCTCTCGGTTACCGAAGTTTACATAGGTTGATTCTGAAAGCTACTCTACTCGTTGCATTGATACAAAGCAAACTGACTAAATTCAACATTCAATATGAAGCAGAAGGTGAACGCAAAATACCCACGCATGTTCATTGCGGGTGCTGTACTATCAGCCTCGGAGGCCGTCGCTCCCTGAATTGTTTGGGAATTGGCGTATTAGACCGAGTCATTGTGAAGTACGTCATCACGTAGCTTTGGGTTAGGGCTAGTAGCTACTATATAGGCTACGTGTCATCTTAGACTTAGACTCAACCAATCGTCTCGACAGGTTCGTCACAACATGGCGCAGAGACTTCTTAGCTCTGTTATGTGTATGGAATCTCTTGGAAGGAAACAGACTGCGAATATATTCAAGAGAGAGTGGGGACATTTACATAGAATTTCGCACTATTTCTTAAGGATATACAACACTACTACAACACTAGTGACCTATCTAACACAGCATGCGCATAGGAAAACCCCCCATTGACAGGTACTGATGGCATTTTTGCTGCATGTTGATTCCGTGCGGCTGATTTGTTTGCTCAAGTGTCTGGGGAAAGGGTTTGGCAAGCTCTCCTCGCACACGGCATCGCAACCGAGATTCACTGGGTCCCAGGACACTCCGGCATCCCCGGAAACGAAGAAGCAGACCGTCAGGCAAACCTGACCCGAGACGCAAGCGGAAGCACGGTGATAGAGCGGCCATACACCTCGGCCACGAATCGAGCTAGACGAATCTCCTAGGGAAAGTCAGAAGCCAAGGCAAAGTGGGAGGCCGACAAGTGCAGCAAACACTTCTGCTACAGACTCAAGGGCAAGACGGAGACCAAGAGATCTGTTCCAATGACAAGCGTGAAGTCGCTGGCCGCCAGGTTCTACCGACTACAGTGTGGGCATGCACCCACTGGAGTCTACCTAAAACGGTTCGGCCACCGAGAAGACGACAAATGCTGGTGGTGCAAAGGGACAGTGGCCCAGACACGAGAGCACCTCATCCGCCACTGCAGCCGGTGGAGAGACCAGCAGAAAGCACTCTGGAAGGCGGTGGGAAAGGTGACGGGCTGGAAAGCGGGCAGATGCCGACATGTGCAGGTCTCTGAGCTGTTTTCCATGGAAGAGTGCAACCAAGCGGTGATGGACTTCTTGGCGGCTACTGAAGTCGGGAAGTTCCCGCCCAAATGAATGATGGTATGGAGCAGGCGCAGAGGCTGACTCAGGCGCGGGGGGCGGTGGGGTTTATATCCGTTCTTTTCTTCTTTCATTTCTGTTCTATCTATCTTTCAATTTTCATTTGTCAGCGGGGATGAAGGGTAGCGGGGGGAGCTCCGCCATCTAGCCGGCTCGCCCGGAGGCGGAGGGGGTATTAGGTCCTGTCATACTTTAGTAAGAGTGTACACAGTATGAATAAACAACAACAACAAGGGTTTGGCAAATATGCAAAGCACCCTTCAGTAGAGTTAAAGCCAACGCGGTAGAGTATATTCACTTGATCGACCTGAGCGCACGAACTTGCAAGAATCAATATGTCCTCATATCATAAGCCAAACTATATATGGATTAGGGTTCGCTGTTCCTCCACCATTGTCTGCTGTGTCGTATCCAACCAGCCAACTGACTACCTCCGATGTACCGTAGCGCTATCTTTCCTATTGCGAACAATCGTGAACAGATAAAGGTAGGTCTAGTCTCCAGCCGCCTTCTGGCTAAATACAGGGTCAACTTCCACTTCAGCATCACTGTCATTGCCCACCAATTCTTGTCGCTATCCCACCAGCATCTGAACTCTTCACTTCCTACGGCGGCGGCAACGGGTTTATATCGTTCTTTCTTTCTTTCTTTCGATCATTTATCTTTCATTTGTCAGTGGGGACGAAGGGTAGCGGGGGGGAGCTCCGCCATCTAGCCGGCTCGCCCGGAGGCGGAGGGGATATCAGGTCCTGTCATACTCTAGTAAGAGTGAATACAGTATGAATAAACAACAACAACTCTTCACTTCCGCGACTTCTGTATTTGCAGAACAGCATAGCCGTACGGTATCACCGTCACACAATCTCAACAAACTCTTTCCCTCGGGTCTCCATCCATGGCGCCGCTTCAGAGAAACTCTGCAGGAAACAATCATTCCGCTGCAGGCTCCAAAACGTTTCAAGTGACACAACTTCTCCTGATTGAGAATATGATTGACACAAATGGATGCCGCATACACTAATTACACCATTAGCACGTTAGTGAGGTGGTCAAGGTTTTGCCACGCTCATCGCTACTAACCATGATGAAGCTAGTGCTGGAAGGGAAAAGTGGGTTTGATTTACGGATACCGTGGTCACTTCGATCGGACAAAGTCAGCGCTCCCCTGAAAGTGGGTAAGTGCAAGGCCTGTTTCTATCGGGGACACTTCGTGTGCTGGCCATCTCCGGTGTTGATGTCAAATCTAGCTGGGTTCATGGAGGCACATTGCTACCTGCATTCGTTAACTATAATGTTAACTTCTGTCCTATGTGCAGTCGGAGATGTCAAGACTCCATACCGACTAAGCGGCTATCTGACGATGTCTTCGGTCAATCGATAGGTGAAGCCACCGGCGTGTCCAATTGGCTCGTCATCGATGCATCAAGATGGAGTAGCTTGCTGGCTACACTAGTAATACTAGAAAACATGGTCAAAGTACGGTTTCTACACTAACTACATGGTCAACATCATTATACAGTGCGCAACAGAATCTTTCAACTCGCCACCCATCCTCTGGCTCGGTTCCGACGATGCCGAGTGTCGCATTATAACCGCTCTACCGTTCGTATGTATTTCCTTGCTCTCGGCGTTTAGATTCGGCACACTTTCCTGCACAATATTCACATGTTTCGGTTCACAACTTGAAGCATTGAAAATGCTTAGAGCAGGCGACATGGAGATTGGGTGGCTGTTCCACCGGGCGCTAATCAGGACAACATTCTTTCAAAGCGGTGGAGGAGCCTGCGTGTTTTACAGAAGCTACTATTACGGGCGAAATCGGCAAACAAGCGCGAACGGCAATCCAACTGGTGAAGCTCGGAGGTGGGGAAAATATCTGGACGGTGGCTGAGCTAACCAGAACATTAAGATGAGTTTTGATTCCACCAGACCCACGACGCTAAATCGTTGTCGTTCAGGAACTTCGTATCTCTCGTGTCGTGTGCTGTTATCACATTGTCGGAAGCCTCGACTACATTCTTTGACAGCCTCTCTCTTCTCGAAGTTCTCCGGTTTATCGGACTATGGCAACCCCACCGCGTGTTGACTAAGGGATTTGGCCCGCAGGCCATTGGGACTAAGATATGCACGAGACTTAGCGGGCTTGGTACGGAGCCTATTTCTCCGCCAGCCTCGGGCTTGGTACGGAGACTATTTCTCCGCCATCCTCGGGCTTGGTGCGGAAGCTATTTCCCCGCCAGCCTCGGGCTTGGTACGGAGACTATTTCTCCGCCATCCTCGGGCTTGGTGCGGAAGCTATTTCCCCGCCAGCCTCGGGCTTGGTACGGAGACTATTTCTCCGCCATCCTCGAGCTTGGTGCGGAAGCTATTTCCCCACGAGCCTCTGTTCTGATTAGTACTTTCTGATTAGTGCTTTCTCTTGTTGATTCGCTCTTAGTGATTGAGATGATTTCTTTCCCATATATTTGCCTGTCTTTCTCTCTCTCTTTGCTCTTGAGACAATCACTTTTGTACGATAGTCAATTCAATATCTCTATTCGTACTCGATTGATCTCAACACCGCGGTGGCCAAGTTTGGCGAAATACATTGCGTTCAGCTACTGGAACAATTATCCTTTCACAATCAGAAACGTTTTCTCCCGCACCAACAATACATGTATCTTCTTGAACACGCACAACTACCATTAGTGATAGCAAAGGTGCGTTGTGTACGTTCCAGGATGATCTCAACCACGTATGGTCCCAACTCATCCATCCCATCTCCGACGCTAACAGAAATTGTAGAACTTCCTAAGAGCTGGAAATGCTTGCCCACTCCTCGAGCCACGCTTTCTTTCCAACTGTCATCTGCGCCGACTATTTCAATGCACTCCCGGTAATCTATGGCTTACGTCCCCTACATGAGTGACGATGTCGTAGCAGCCCGCCATTGCTGAAACGATAGTCAAAAGCGAAGTCGGTAAAGTATGAAGTAAATGCAGCGACCGATGCAGAGAATGTGTTTAACCTCACCGTGGCCGCATGGAGGTATTCGAACCGGATGTGGAACTTGTGCCTGTGGTTGGTTTAACGGATGATGTTCATTAACTATGGGACATTGCAGCGGCGTCCGGGGGTTGACGTTCAAGGAGGAGATTAGCCGGTTTGAAGAGGCTTGATGTCGTCAATTTTAGGTTTCCGCCCCCACCCTAAGTATCAGGACAGGAGCCATTTTTAGCGTAGGCACTTGGCGTTGACACTGCACTTTTGCTCCACCTTCCGAATTAATGCTAGGCTAGTCTGGCTAGAGGCACAAAACACTATCGTTGCACGATGTGTTGCCTACGCTCCGGAAGATCTCATTTATCCATGAGTTGAGATCGAATCCGCCCAACAATCCCATCGCTGTGCAAACGAAGGTCAAGTGGGAATTCTGCGGGGCATGAAGTGCTTCCACATGCAGGATTGTAACATAGCAGCTGAGGCGGAGAACGCATTGTTTGACCTGCTAGTGGCCGTGTGGTGGTGATTGATTGGAATTGGTTGCGGATTTTTCTTTGGCGGGAGCTGATGAGGGTGGGGGATGGGGCGGTGGACTCTGAGCGGAGATGAGATATGAAGTCGGCATAAAGAAAGTTCATTAAGTGTGAGGTTGTCAATTTTTGTTTCCGGTTCCCGGGATTCCCATCCTTGCATAGTTTTAGCGCCGACGCTAGCGGGCTTCCCCGCACTAAATGCCCCACCTGCCGAATCTATACTAGGTGTGCACGGGACGGCCCGAGATGCTGTTTCCAACATTGTCCGATATGTTCCTAATTTGTTCAAGCCAGTTGACGGAAGATGTAGCTCCACAGAGTAACTGGTCAGTTCACAGAGTCCCACCTCCTGTGAATAAGGTAGTAGGAATAGTGATATGTCAATGGACCGGATCGTCTATTAGTTACCAACCACGCTCAAGAATGACAGTCGCCCTGTGCACCCTGAATTCCATATTATCCCTACATCGCTCAACTTCTAGGGTCAACTGCAATACTATAAGACAATATAACTTGCTCACAGCAGTGAAAAGTAATCGTCGCACTTTGCAACTTCTCTCGAGCCCTGTGTGGTGATCAAATATATTCCGCAGACCTCTGGAATAAACCCTTCCCGACAATGTGGGGGGGGGGGGGGGTTGAGTGTATCATTAATCCTGAGCCCTAATCGAACATTCCCAATTCCCAAAACCCTAAAAATAATGAGAAATACAGTAAACTAACGCTCCGTATGTCATCTAAATCTACTCCTTTTCCTCCGTGTCGACAAGGCCCATGTGGAGCGTCCTGCTAGTTACTATGTAAGCAGGAATATTCCAGATGGGGCTGCGCGACCACCTCTATCTGGGAACTCCGCAATAATCTCACGCCCATAGTGATCAAGATTGCGATTTGTTGGCGACTCGAAGTACTTGCTTCGCGTGGTAACACGCTTCCTTTTGTCCACACAACATCAACAAGCTTGTCATCGAGCACGCAGCAAAGTACTGGAGTAAAGAGCAGCTTCCCATGTCGATCAACTCTGCTTCAGGGTGTTGTAAAAGTGGGGTACTACTCCACGAACTAACCAGTCACTTCACGAGGAGTAGTCGTGCTCGTGTGCACATGGTTAATAGGCCGGTTAGTTCATGGAGCCCAGTTACTCCGCAGATGGACTGGTCACTCCGTAAAGAATTGTCGTCAGGCCCCCATGCCGAGGAGGAGGTCTTGCCCCGGGAGTGATGCCCGGCATCGCTCTCTTTGCTCTTTAGACAATCACTTTTGTACAATAGTCAGTTCAATATCTCTATTCGTACTCGATTGATCTCAACATCCAGTAGCTAAATATCTCGTTAGTGACAAATATCTTGACTTGATGCATATGTACATGGACTAAATACCTATAGGCTCTTATGACATACGAAAATTAAAATCAAGCCCTGGATGGAACGGTAATATCGGGCCACAAATGACTGTAGTTATCCCTGATCATTGAGACCCTTGCCTAGCTTGATAATGCGTGTAGCTTGTGTGACCGGATAATCTCATTGTCTGGCCCGATTTTTTGGTTTAAGCACGAATGACGTATTATGTTCTAGTCCAGTCACGGAGGATGTCCCTCCGCGGAGAGACCAGTCCATTCGCGGAGTATACCCCTGCACCCCACCTCTGTGAATGGACTGGTCCATTAACCGAGAGTACACTCGGTGAATACTTTGCACACATGTGCCCACGCATGTATGCGCACTTAGCTGGCCATATCTAGCTGAATTTAATTAATGCAACTGCATTTAGCCTAGAGCAACTACATGCATTTAGCCCACATCACGAAACTCGACCGTACTTTGAAAGTTACTGAATGTACCACGTGCTTTCAGGCTTTTGGCTGCTTTCCACACGCTTTTGCGCCCTTTTAGGCTTGGAGATTTTCGCTACTTTTTGCGTCTTTCGTGTTGACTAGGGACTTGCCCCGGTGGCTGACGGCCCCCATTGGCCTCGCCTGCCCCCACCAGCCTCGCTTGCCCCCATCGGCCTCGCCTGCCCCCATGGCGACGAGGAGGGCTCGGCACTGGTACTCGGCATTGGGCTCCGGCTTTGGCAGTCGGCATTGGGTTTTCCTTCTCTCTCTTTCATATATAAGTCCATAGTTTTTCTTCTCTTTGGATCGACAGACAATTCATCATCTTCTCGTGTCAACATTTCGCTGCGGTGGCCCTTTCGCTGCAGTGGCTCATTTGCTGCAAAACCTCTTTCGCTGTAGAACCTCTTTCGCACTAGATTCAGCTGGTCTATCGAAGAGACGCAGCTGGTTTTTTGAAGTCGTCCCTTGCAGTGATGCAGCTAGTCCTTTGCACCCTCCGGCAGCGACCTTCACCACCCATTGCGAGCATCGAGAGGATTCCCCAGGTCATGTCAACTGAGTAGAATTGTTGAGATCAATCGAGAAAGAACGAAGAAGCTCAATTGTCTATCGATACATGAGAAGGAAAACACTAGACTTATATACAGAGAAAAGACGATAATTGGCTTTGCCGAGTATCACAATTGGAGCCCGAAGCCGAGTACCAGTGCCGGAGCTAGGCCTCCTCCTCGGCATGGGGCCTGGAAGCCACTGGCCTGATGCCCGCAGCCTTAGGCTGATGGGGGCTGTAAGCCCCCAAACGCCATCGAAGCCACCAGACCAAATCTCATGCCAACAAGTATAAGGTTATACGGTAGAAAAGAGAGTTCTTGAGAATCAACTAACTTAGTGGATTTACAGTTCTTTTTCACAAATCATGATGTCAATAGACTTTTAGACGAAGTTTATTCCCGCAACTAACTCCGCAGCCAACTCTGGCACCCATACCTGTAGTCTCAGTCTGGGAATCTCCAGTGTTGCCAGCGGTCCAGGTGCGGACCAGTCCAGACTGGAACCACCCAAGTCCAGTCCAGTCCAGTCCACTGAAATTTCGCACTGGGATCGGACCAGTGTACAATTTTGGGGCACTGGTCCGGAATCAGTCTGGACTGGTCCGGACTGCATAAGCTACAGCGCGATTATTAGACCATTTCCAAGCCCATCCGGAAGCGTATGTCGACTAATAGGTGCTGCTGCAAAATCTGTGACGAGTCTCTTAACTCACACTCTCTCAATTGTCTAAGATAACACGAAGTCATTCAAGATTTATAGGCTCGCGCGCCAATTCAAACCCTAGCCCAACACCACATGATGTCTGTACTCTACATAATTCAGCCCAATAGTCAGCGATGTCAACCGTCCCGTCCGACGGCCGGGGACGGTGGGCCGTCCCAATTCTTTCCAGGACGGACGGGACGGCGCCGGAACCGTCCGTCCCGTCCAAGCATGTCAATGACGGCGAGACTGCCGGGGACTGGCCGGGGACGGTACAAACCCCGTCCCCGGCAGTCATCCACCGTCCCCGGCCGACATCGGGCGGTTAGAGTATATACTTGGATTAAACCCACTGAAGCCTTGATAGCGTGCAGTAAAATATATAAATACCATGATGCACTCTATCTATGTATAAAACCACTGTGCAAGAGCGAAAGTAAGGATAAATGAAGTGTTTACAAAGATAGACGAAGTACCTGCTCAACAAAGTGTTTATCAGCGATCTATCAAATCGCTTGGGTGATGATATCATTCAGGCTTGTCAGTGTCTGAATTCCTGGGTGACACAAGGTTTATTCTTGGAGCAACAGAGTCAGACATGGTTAAGATGGAGCAGATGCAGAATGATCTTGCTTCGAAGTCAAGAGATTAGATGTAACTAGTTTTATGAGATTTTGTAATGTACACTGCACGAGATCCATGGATGTCGGCAGATGACGGCCGGGGACGGCTACTTCGCCGTCATTGCCGTCCGTCCCCGTCCTGCCTCAAAAAGACGGCGCCGTTTCTGTCCTGCCCTCGGACGGACGGCGACTTTGCCGTCCGTCCCCGTCCGCAGTGATCCCGGACGGACGGGACGGTTGACTTCGCTGCCAATAGTGATGATTTGACAGGAATGATATCCAAGGAGAATGATTTCCATAGAGGATACTATCTGAGCAATCTGAGTTCCGAGGAGAAGCCACTCTGATACCGTTGGCCAGGGATTACTTAAATTGTTAGTACTGGACTGGTCCGCACTGCATCAGTCCAGTGCAACACTCTAAATTCCCAGTCCAGTCCAGTGCAACTATTTTTCTCACTGGACTGCACTGATCCCAACAATGGACCGGGACCGTCCGGACTACTGGCAACACTGGGAATCTCACGATATTCAATGGCTATGGTGTTGAGAATCTAAATCGATGGTACTGTGTTAACGGCAATACTTGGACTCATGGGGAGAGAAGCAATGATTCCACCAGTCCAGCAATGGATCAGTCCAGACCGGAACCGTCCAGTCCAGTCCAGGTCCAGTCCAAGAAATTTTTTGGACTGGGATCGGACCGATCCCAGATGCTGACAGACTGGACTGGG
>Ga0307514_10003881_pt1 | contig 14013 bp, 13 predicted proteins | sample 16_EM_MG_FD_203088 | JGI IMG/M metagenome (GOLD analysis project Ga0307514, IMG submission 203088) | Populus trichocarpa ectomycorrhiza microbial communities from riparian zone in the Pacific Northwest, United States - 16_EM | ecosystem: Host-associated > Plants > Roots > Unclassified | place... | reverse complement strand
GGAGACTTAGCTCCGTACCGAATATCTTACCACTTACTTCTACACCTGATCTCACTCGCGCCCGTGTGCAACCGTATACCATACTATATCCATATACTGCCGAGCGCCGGCGTACGCGCCCTTACAAATACTACTGGATGACACCACTGCTCTAATGGGAACCACGCAATGCTGGGCGAGAGCGAAAGAAGTCACAATCGGAGCGGGAGTCTGGATGTGGTTGACAGCTGAGTCGTGCTCAGACGATAGCCGAGTGGGAGCAGCAGCAGTTTGCAAGCATGGAAATCAAGGGAGGTCCTGCCGCAGCTTCCTGGGCACTGGGCACGTTGAGGTCTTCGACACCGAGCTGTAGGCGATTGGACTTGCCCTTGATGAGACGCTCGAGAAGAGAGAAACATTGCAAACGCAATGGAGTGAGGACCGTGGCAATCTTCAGCGATACGCAGACAGCAATTCCACGATCGGCACATGTGGAGCATGGCCCGTGTTACCGATTACCAAGGTGGACCATTCGAGAGCGCGCGCACTCCTCGCCCACAGCATTACAACCGAGACTCACTGTGTCCCGGGTCACTCAAGCATCCCTGGCAACGAAGAGAAGGACTGTCTGAGAAGCCTGCCCCGAGACGCCAGTGGAGACAAGGTTATAGTGCGGCAATAAACCTGGGCCGGAAACAAAGCTGGATGAATCTCCAAGGGGTTGTCAGCAGGCAAGGGAAAGTGGGAGGCTGACAACTGTTTAAGGGAACGCACTCTGGCGTTCGGCAGCAAAAGGATATAGTATGTTATACGGTCGTACATGGGCGTTAGTGACATCAAGTGTAGAAGTCAGTTTTAAGATATTTCGTACAGAGCTAAATCTCTGTCGCGAAGTCAATATATGGTTGGTGGTTACCCGGCACAAGACACCTCACGTGACAGTCCGGCAACCCTAACCACCCATGGTCGACAAAGCCGTTTAATCATCCCCCTCGTTTAGGGCAGATCTCCCCGGCTGCTACATTCAAGTAGAAACAAGAATCATTCAGTTTTCACCCTTGTACAATCCCCTCCGTCCAACAAGTGATCAGTACGTTCAGGGTGACCTTCCGGCGCTCAGGGAAACTCCACATCCAATTCACTGGATGGCTGGAGGTGGTAAAACCCGTGCCGACGCCAGTTGTACTGGATCGGGCCCTGACAAAAGAATAAGGAAGGAAATCCCCAATTTGACCACCTCTCCATTGCTGCGGTCACGTCAATTACTCCGCTTGCGAGATCCGACTTCCTTCATCTCTGTGGCTTAGACTGTTGGAGTGTATGGAACAGGTCAATTTGTTCACGAGCATTGTCAAGGTTTTCGAACGGCTCCCAGCGTATGCTTATGTTCCACTACCCGGCCCACTGAACGAGGTAGTGTTGGTTCGGTTAACGCTGCTTCGAGTTAAGATTCGGTTCAACCTCCCATTGCTCTGCATGGTCAACTATTCGTGGATGTAGTTCCCAAGAGGGTTGCCCTACGACTGGCGGTGTTTAGTGGTCAAGCTGCAACACATGGAAGAAGTTGCGATTCCGCATTGTTTTCGCCAAGTCAAGTTTGTAAGAATTCTTGTTGATTATCCTACTTACCGTATATGGTCCAGTGCGCTTGTAGTCTAGCTTCTATGACGTTCTAGGCGTTCGGATGTGTCGAGTCGAGAGAGACACTTTGTGCCCGACCTCAATGGTCACATCGTTTCCGCCTACGTATTTTTATTGCCGTCCCTGCGATTCCAACAAGCTCTGCCCGAGATCCTGGTGAGTCTCCTGCTGCCCCGATACCATTGTGTCCGCCAATATTTCCGACCTCATATTTGATAGGGCTTTCGGTGGCTAGAAATGCATTGGTGGGTGGTATTGGTAGTTGGCCCAGAATGGCGTCATTCGTGTTGAGTGGTGGACGGAATTGTTGTAAGCAAACTCTGCTAAACTTAACAGTTCTACCCAGTTGTCCTGCTTGTAGGTGCAGACGGCCCGTAAGTACTGCTAAATGGTCTTCTTTTGTCGCTCTGTCTTGCCATCATCGTGTGGATGAAATGCGGACAACAGTCTGTGATTGATGCTTAGCTGAGAGCAGACTCGTTTCAAATAATCGGTTGGTAAACTCCTTCCTGGGAACGGTTATAATCTTGTCTGGTATGCTGCATGTTCAGATCATGTGCTCGACACACATTCGTGCCAGCTCTGGTGGGTTGATATCTTTCCAGCTCTGGAGGTAGATTGCCATTTTTGTCAGTCAATTGACGACTACCACGATTCCCATAGAAACTGAGCAACTTGACTCAGTGAGGTCCATGGCGAAGTCCATCGTATCTTCTTCCCAAGGTCGTCAAAGTAGCGGTAGCGGCATGTTTCTGCCGTGTTGAGCGTGCTGTGGTGCCCTAATTCGGTGGTATAATTGGGATCTGGCGATGTATTTTTGTACGGTGGGGTTCATTGTGTGCCAGTAGAATCCAGAGATACAAATTCAGCCATGTTATGAGCTCCGAAGTGTGCGGATTCTGGATTGTTGTGGAAAACACTTATGACTTTGTGGCGAAGATGGTCATCTTTTGGAACATATATCCTTCCTTCGTAAGTGAGAACTCTGGTAGTAACTTTCCACTCCTTACTTGAGTCTTCCCCTAGTTCGTCTATACCGTGCCAATGAGGAATATCGACGATTGGGGCGCCGACAATCCTGCGCTTCACATCGGCAGCCAACGCGTTGGTAGCCTGGACTGTTTTGATTTCCAGAAAGAGGTCGTTGTAGTGTTCAACGGTGTCATTCGTCAAGGTTGCCAGGAGCCTTGCTGATGTCACTTGTAGCTTATGTCATTGTCAGACCATCATGATAATACATCTGCCGGATTCTTCTTGCCTTTCAAGTGTTTGATGACAAAGTGGTCAGAGCATAGTAATTCCGCCCACCTGGCCAGTCTTCAGGAAAGGACTTTGGAGGTTTGGAAGTACTCCAGATTCCTATGTTAACACTGGATCAGGACCATGTGATTGGCGCCCTCGGGATATTGTCTCCATGGTCTCATTTTTTCGCCAATTGCGCCGAGCTCCCGAGACTACGTGTTGTAAATCTTTTCAGGATGTGAGCATTTTCGAGAGTAATAATTGTCTGGGCGCAGACTCCCTAATCGATTGTAATGGTTAAGGATGCCGGGAATTGCAAACCCTCTTGCATCCGTCTGCAGAATGATTGGTTTTTGCTGATGGAAATACTGGACAATCAGTGCTTTGGTAAAGGTTTGTTTGAGCTTTCGAAATACGAGTTCGGCATCCCGAGTCCATTGCCACTTCTGTGAGCCCTTTCTCTCTAGCAAATTTGATATGTGAGCCTTCACCTTTACATATTGCTGAATGAGTCTCCTGTAGAAGTTTGCAAAGCCGAGAAGTACTTGCACATGCTGAACTGATTCTGGGATCGGCCAGTCTTCAATCATAGACATGCGGTCGGAGTCCATGCGGATCCCATCCTAATTGATGACTAATTCGGGATAGCCGACGTCCTGAACTCCGAATTGGAACCTTTCGGCCTTGCAGCATTGCCCGATTTCCTGTAGGCGTTGAAGCACTTTTCGGATATGGTCTGTGTGCTCCTTCCCATTGGTCAGATGAATGACTATATCCTCAATGGACCACACAGTGAAGTCTTCATTGTAGGGCCGTAGACAATCGTCGATGTACGTCTGAAGTGAAGGATGTCTAGTTGTCCATCTGAAGGACATAACTTGGTATTCGAACTGCGCATATCAGCTTGAGGAATGCAGTCTTGTATTCGTTTCCTTCTCTGCTTTGGATAAGATGGTAGGTATTCCGGTGGTCCAACATCGAGAGGGTTCACCCTTCGCACACTCGATCGAGTAGTTCTGACATTAGTTGCGGGGGTTATCTATTTTTTCCCTTGCCCAGATTAACAGATTGATAGTCGACATTCAACTGGAATGGCATGGCTGTACGTGACGGCTCAGGGCCGGGTAACACCCGCTTTATATAGTCGGCTCGCAACGAGCCTTAGATCGCTAGCAATAATCTTACCTTAACTTACCTTTATACTACTCTACAATATTGACATCCACGTTTGCAATCTTATCTACTGATATACCTTCCTCCGAGGCCATACACGGGCGTATGCCTTTACACTACTATCTCTCTTTAATTTCAGATACGTTTCACATAGGGGATTTCATGAATTACCCCTTTCCGACGCGTCACGATACGCGCGATTCATCATACAGATTTGGGAGCACCAATCGCATCAGCGAAGTGTCTTGATAGGTCTATTGAATTGAGGTTAACGGTGACAGAGACAATTTCGTGCGGATTCCCGAGGCCAATTGGCGAGACGCGTCGCGACACCTAAGGAGAAATTCTGCCGAATTCACAGCGACAGGTTGCAGAAGCAACCCGAGTTGGAGAGTACACGCAATGCAGGTTAACAGTGGCAGAGACAATTCCGAGTTGATTCCAGAAGCCAGCGGGCCAGGAGACGCGTCAACGACCAAGTCAATCAAAGTCTATTTCAACGGATTCATATAACAACTCGAAGGATAACAATTGCGGCACCAATGAGATTCGATAAGTTACCTTCCAATTGAGTCAATTGACGATTTCAGGCACGATTCCAGGGACGATTCCATGACCCATACGCCACCGAGAGTTGCGTCACCGGCAATGCCGAAGCCGGTCCTCCTTCAGTTCACTGTTGATGATAGCCAATTGAGGATGAACGGGCACATACCTCAAACGAAGCACATCTGTGAAGGTTCAGGGCGGATTCATGGGATATGCGCGATTCACATCTTGCGAGGCCACCGACGGCAGTTCTAATCACGATTAACTTCTATAAGACTCGATGGAGTCCTCTACGTTACTGATGATGTTAGGAGTTTACTGCAGCGGCTAGGGAAGTCTTATGCAATGATACAACTTTGAATGCCGATTTCTTTGGTCTATTGATGGGCAGAGTTCAAAATAGTAGAGCGGCGCTCACAGATCGTGTGGCAGCTCCGAATGGGAAGTATAATAACCCCAAGAATTCTAAAGTGGCTAGCAGGTACTATTCGCGATTACCATTGTTAATTATCACAATCGGCACCTGATTGGACGACCGAATCGGATCGTTGTGAGAAGAGAGAGCCATCTGTGCCAACTCTATTCTATATCACCAAACATACGCCAACGGGCGAATACAGAAGTGCCTATACGATGGCATACGAAGAGGGTTTTTAGGAATACAATGGAGATGGTTTTTATTTTGTACCCGGGATTCTCAGGATCCACGGGGCTACCGGAAGGACAGTCTGGGCACTCTCCGGAGACCAGCTGATTCAACATGTATTGTCGGCGCGCTGAGGTTCAATTGATGTGTCGTATCCCCACATGGGAATGGACTGTATTTGGTTGTCAGCCAGTCCCAAGTGGGTGTGACAAGTACGTGATTCGCTGAGTGAGCTTATTCGTACACATGGCGGCAGCCGCGGTGGACGCACTGTGTGAGCTGGAGACTGATAGGGATTGCTTTGGCACATGTCCAAAAATCCTATCGTCGACATGCAAAGCATTGGACTTGTGCTCTGCAACCCCAGGGTGAGCGGAAGAGGTCACAGTGGACCGGGCAGGCCGTCCGGTATACCCCGGGAATGTACCTGGATCACAGCTAGGGAGGAGGCATGTTCCGAAGGAGATGGCGGTGTTCCGGATATTTAAATACCTGGGGTCGATGCCGTTGACGATCAAATGGCCAGTGAGGTGGTCGTTTGGACGTTGTTCCTAAGAGTGGCAGTTCGTATAGGGCTGCTGGGAGTGACCGTGGAAAGCATCTCTAGTGGTGAGAGAGGCAACAGGTAATGGACAGGCGAGCAGGGAGCAGCAGCGGAGGTTGCGGCAGATGAGTGTACCAACAATGCAGACCTTGAATGACTGCTACCGGCACGCCGAGACACGAAGGGAGTACTGGACGGCGGGGCTTGGCTTTTCCATGGGCGAACCGTTATAAATGCGGGCTACTGGATATTCCTCTACCTCTCCATATCTATTATGAATTGAGAACTAACATTTGCAGATGGAGCCGGCACCACGACTAAGATGGTGCTTACAGACGGATGAGGACTTATCCAGCAATGTACGGAGATTTCGTGGTGGTTCAGTAAAGCCAAGGCGGAGACACTCCAGCTGTATCGGTCAATTGCAATCAATTTGGAGCCCAGCTACAATTTGCCATATGGGCGGATTACAATTGAGCAGAGTGGAGTTGAACGGAGTTTTCAGTTGAGTTGAGTCGAGCAGTATTCACGCAATTGGGTGGAATAAGATCACGTTCTCACGAAGCCGGATCATGGATTTGGACTGAAAGATTCCATGCCATATGGACGGATCAATGAGTGGGTATTTTCTTATGATGGACGATAAGTGACTGGATTATGGGACTGCGATGAAGAGTCAATGGAAGACGGACATTATGGAGGTCAGAAACAATGACCTTCAGAGAGCTTACAGAGTTACAGGAGAAGTTACGCAATGTGGCTCTTACGAGTGGTATTATGCACACGGTGGAAACGAATGGCTGGAGCCAACTGGATCACAGCCGGAGATGGATCGCGGCTGGAAATGGATCACGGCCAGAGAGGGTTTGCGGCAGGAGATGGATGACAAGATGAATCAGGATCAGAGATAGATTGCGGACAGATAAGGATCGCGACCAGATATGAATGGATGACTGAAGGTGGATAACCGGCGCTGGATGACATGAGAGGGATCAAGGGACATGGATCAAGGGAGATGGATCAAGGGAGACGGATGACAATGAAACTCCTTTCCTATATCAAGCTACGAAATTACAATTGAGCGCGGATTTGCAGACAGACAGTGTTCCAGCGGCATGGCTCCACCGAGTACGATACCGAGCAATATTCAGAGCACTATTCAGAGATACCAAATTATACAGCGTCAAGCCCAAGTCCCAATGCCGAATACGATCCTGCATCAGATCGCGAGTGACACAGGCACAATGCCAATACTGCACGAGCCGGACAAGATATGTCTGTGGCGGAAGAACAATCTTTAAAGAGGGGGATGACAGTGCAGGAATTGCAACAACCTTGCAGCGAACAATTACCGTACCGGAAGTGCAGAAACGAAGCACCATGCAACGCATTCACCAATCGAGAAGGCTAGCAACGGCGAAAAGTGCACCCAGAGAAGTGATGGCGAATGCACCCACAAATCAATCATGAAGCCGCATGCGCAAGTCACAATCCCAAATGAGTTCGGACTTAGTCTTGGCGATCCTGATTCAGTCTTCACAATCCCGAGATACACAGCTGCTACTGGAAATCAACTTCAGAATCAAGTCTTACCAACCTATATAGCACGCGAAGAAGCCGAAATAGATTAGTCGACGGCGAAGCTACGACCTACAAATGGGGGATGACCGTACCGGAATCAAAACCAACTCCTACTGCAAGCAATCACCATACCGGAAGTGCTGGGAGGATGCACCTTGGACCGCACTTACCGGCAGTTAATCGCAGCTGGAGATTAGTCAACAAGCTCAGGTGGAGTCGAGTTAACCAATGCACCTGCACATTAGTCAACAAGCAAAACGACAATGTGGATACCCAGACAAGTGACAGCGAGCACACCTGGTGAAGGAGCAGAAAGCATACCCGGAGGAGAGCCGGCGAGCAATTGGAGATGACAAGTGCACCGAGCACAGGACGGATGTCAAGTGTATCTACAAGTGCACCGACTTGGAGGATAATCAGTGCGAATGTAAGAGCACCGGAGAAATAATGCCAAAATCAAGTGATTTTGATTTATGCCGAACGAGTGCAATTATTGCTACCGAAGCAGTGCCGAACGTACCAAATAGTTTACCGAACGACATCACGAGAGACAGACACCGAATGGCATCATGAGAGACAGTTTAGATAACTACCAAGACATGAGGACTGAGCATTGCGACCAAGATCAGGGCCGAATGACTCCAAATTGGGATTGAATAAGAGGATTTTGGTGTGCCTTCTACCGAAGACACTGACTGGGATGTTTACGAAACAGCTTACCTAACTGGATGTGGAACGACCATATTGGAGGACTATGGGCCTGCTTGGCCGATGCTGAAGGAGGATGAATATAAGTACTGACGGGCACCGTCTATGCAAGAGGGCCCGGGAGAGCGCAAACGCGCCAAAATATATATGGTATGAATGGCCATTTCATGAGAAGCTTACGAGATAGATACAAGGTCATATGTGATTGACCATCACCGACGGCTACAATACCCGGAGCAGAAACTTCCAAAGCGGCAATAATGATCACTGATGGGCTGGGCCTGCTGAGTTCACGAGGAATTGGGAGAGCTCGAGTTCTAGCGCACTTTGAAGTATAGTGAGTATGACCGGTTACTGGGATGCATACAAATTAGATATACCAATGCAATCGCCGATGGCGATGGCGACGGCGATGATGAGCAGCAAGCGGAAGCCACCATCAATGCCGCCGAGTCAAGACGAGGCTCATACTGTGATTGGAGCTTTCATCGAAATTACTGTGTTTAATTCGGACAATGAGCTACACTTGGTTCAAGCTACGACTGTGAGATTTGATGTGGTCGGATGCCAGACATTCTGGAAGTGGAGATATGGAGGATGGTGTTACTTTGGATGTTCCTTCTTGTTCTTGTCTCATCTCTTCTCTTTACTTGATTACTTCTTTGGATCTCGGCCCAGTACAAATCGTGTCGCCACAGGTTTATACCATCTCCGTAGATAAGTCAAGTTGAGGTGGAGTTTCCTCGTGCACCAGATCCGCCGAATGGCTACCATTTGGTACTGATCGGTTGTGGGACTTATGCGTTCGTGCGTTTGCGTACATTGAACGGTTGCTTGATTGTTTCCTTTCCATTCCTACTCTTGTACGGGTTTATTCAGCCCAGGGGGTCTGCACCTCAAGAGGGGGATAATGTAATGGCACGGCTGTACGTGACGGCTCCAGGGCCGGGTAACACCCTCTTTATATAGTCGGCTCGCAACTAGCCTTAGATCTCTAGTGATAACCTTACCTTAACTTACCTTTATACTACTCTACAATATTGACATCCACATGTGCAACCGTATCTACTGATATACCTTCCTACGAGGCCATACATGGGCATATGCCTTTACAACAACCATAGTCCTCTCTTTTTCCCATTTGCAAAGATGCATCGTCGCTGCGGCCGGAGATGATGACCGCTGAATGAAGCATCTTACCACATCAATTTCAATGTAGGCCTTGAGCATCTTCAATTTGAATTCTGAGAGGTTGAAGATCCCCCCATATGGTAGTTTGTAGCCGGGTTCCTGATCGATAGGGTTGTTGGTCATCCTATGCAGTTTATGTGTCTTGGCATTTACCTTGCTGAAGACTACCAGGAAATCTTGATACTGTGCTGGAATGCGACCCCTGTGATCTGTGGTTACCGTCTCCCAGTTTTCTATGTCGGTTCCTATTTTCATTAGCCTTGTCTGCATTCTGCATTGTAGCGTGCTTGGTAGGTGGAGATGGATAGGGTCCCGGGATAGCTGGATCAGACGGTTCGTCGCACTATGATAAAGCCCCATTGTCCAGTTTCCCCCTTCGTTTCTCGGTGCGCTGGTAGCAGTCATTCTAGCACCTTCACAGTGTCAGTCTTCTGCCACAACTACCGCTGCTGCTCCTGGTCGCGGATTCAGCATCCTGGGGTCTTCCTCACCTTTCGTGATGCCTTCCAGCGATGCTCCCAGCAACCCTTGACATTTACCATGTTCCGGCAGAGGACTTGCTTGCTCTGCGTCTGGAATTTTAGCCCATTGCCCTGGATTTGGCGTTCCCAGGGCTCTCAATCGACCGTTAGTCCCGTCAATTTTCGTGATCGTTGTCTTGAACCATCGCAAGCCCAGGACCAGGTTGTATGCCGTCATTCGGATGAATGAAACATGCGATTCATCAACCAGGTTATGGGGTTCAAAATACTGAACCAAGAGACTTGCCATTCGGCTCGCCTTTGCAGACACCATCACCGGGCCATTGAGATCTTGTGTGGGGGTGAATGCCGCATCTTGGGGCAATTCGAGTTTTCTGAGTCGGCTCGGTAATATAATGTTGCTCGTTTCACAGGAGTCAATTAGTGCTTTGACTTGTTTCATGTTGCTGTGAATGTTTCATACAAGTACTTGATGGACGATACGCACCCAATCCGGACTCTCTGTGCCGCATAGGTATTGGCTTGACATCAGAACCCGACCTTCCAGAATGACTCTTGATTTTACAGCGCTTTGGTGCGGTTGTATTTCATCCAAGATTGCAAATATGGCTCGATTTGCCATGGTTTCCAATCCTAACTCTATATTGTCCAGCCCCTCCCCTCAAGTTAGATATCGAGAGAGATTGAATAGTTTTTCTGCTGCTGGCTGTCGAATGACTTTTGGCATTTAATTTGTTTACCGTCATAGCTGCTGCCGCTATTGCTGGAGTTCTGTTCATGTGGGTTTGTCTGGCCATATTTGCTACAATGGTAGATTTTGTTGTCTCCGCAGCCGCAGCGGGTGCATTACCGGTTTGCCTTTCGGCTTTCGTAGGGTTCCTTTCAAAGCCATGCTGCTGGTAATAAGTTGCCCTGGCTACCTCCACTGGACTTATTGCACTTGCCCGATTTTGAATTACCGGTGCCGGAGTTATTGGAATTGCTGGAAGTGTTTTCCTCAGGTTCAGCGATAGATGGTCAGAAATTACGTTTCTTCACGCCTGCTTGCCCTTGTTGCTGCTGGTGCCCTCCGGGCTCCTTGTCATCTGGTTTGTACTCTGAGCCCGTGGCACAGTCGAAGCGTTGGTCGAGTCTGTTGAACCTGTTTTTACCACTGGAGATCCAATGTCTGACTTGCGTCTTAAGTGCATGCCGCAGCTCCGCCGATACTAGGTTGTATAGGACCAGTTCCTGCGTTATAAGGCTCCAGCTGACCCTTCTCAAATGTACTTTCAACCGGTTGGGGTAAATTCGAACTGATTTGTTTGGTAATTGCTCGTACTCCTGCATGGCTTTTGCCGCTGAATGGAGTCATGGGTGTTTATTTCCTTACATGGTGTCAAGCTCGTTCGGGAAGACTTCAACATTCTCTAAACACGGGTCCTTGGCCTCTTGTAGGTCGCTAACCCACTCAGATGGGTCTGTATTTTCCGTCTGTCACTGAGTCGTATCCGGGTGGCTATTCCAGATGTTGAAAAAAGAGACCACATTCTTCACTTGATCGGGATTGCCTCTTGGGAATAGGTGGCTATAGGCTGGCAAGTTTGATTTTAATGATTCGATAAACTGATCCAGCTCTTTCGCCCCACCGGAGCACTGTAACGGATCAATCATCGTAACAATTGTGGACAGATTTCCGGAAGTCTCCGCTCAGTAGATGGTTCAGCTGCGGTCGAGTTCGGTGAGGATTGCTTTTGTGTCATCCTTCCATTTGGCTGGTTGTTCGAATAGGAGTTGAAGTAGCATCCGGTTCTATTCAAGTATTTTCATTTGGACATCTTCGGTGATCTTTGACAAACTGTCGTCTCCCCCACCATTATCTTCGCCCTCTGGAAAGATTCAATCATCGGCATCATCGTCTTCATCGTTATCGTCTGGATGCCAGGCTTGTTTGTGAACTCAAGTCTCGGCTGTATCGTCATCATTGAATTCGTCTACTGGTCCTAACGAGACATGGCCAGTAGGATTGGGCATCATTCGGCTGAGTGATACTCGAAGCGACTCAATGCTCACACACATGTTAGGCATGCACTATTGGCTTCTCTGTATTCTCTTTGGAGTCATGGAGGGTAATTGACTTTAATTGTTGATTTCGTGTCTGTCATGACGCGTCAATTGAAGGGGTAAATTGGCGTGATCTCGCGAGCCAAACGTATCCGATTTCTGGAAAGACAGAATATTGTGTAAGGGCCCGTACCCTGGCGCTCGGCAGTATAAGAAGGTAGTATGGTATACGGTTGCACACGGGCGCGTGTGAGTTCAAGTGTAGAAGTAAGTGGTAAGATATTTGGTACGGAGCTAAGTCTCCGTCGTGATGTCAATATACGGTTGGCGATTACCCGGCACTGGACACCTCACGTGACCGTCCGGCCACCCTGACCACGCATGCTTGACAAAGCCGTTACAAAATGCAGCAAGCACTGCAGCTACTGACTCAAGGGCAAGACGGGGACCAAAAGACCCGTTCCGATGACAAGCGTGAATTCGCTGGCTACCGGGTTCTACAGCGTAAAGTGCGGGCAAGCACCCACTGGAGTCTACCTAAAACGGTTCGGCCACCGAGAGGACGACAAATGGTGGTGGCGCGGCGGCGGAGGCAGGACGGCCCAGACGCGGGAGCACCTCTTCCGCCACTGCAGCCGGTGGAGAGACCAGCAACAGGCACTATGGAAGGCGGTGGGAAAAGCGACGGGCTGGAAAGCGGGCAGATGCCGACACGTGCAGATCTCTGAGCTGTTTTCCGTGGAAGACTGCGATCAAGCGGTGATGGACTTCCTGGCGGCCACTGAAGTCGGGAAGTTCCCGCCCAGATGAGGGACGGTATGGAGCAGGCGCAGAGGCTGACTTAGGGGCTGGGCGAGGCGGCAGTGGGCGTATACCTTCTTTTCTTTTCCTTTCTGTCTCAGCGTGGGTTGGTCTATCGTTTAGTCTTTTCATTTGTCAGCGGGGATGAAGGGTAGCGGGGGGGGAGCTCCGCCATCTAGCCGGCTCGCCCGGAGGCGGAGGGGATATTGGGTCCTGTCAAACTCTAATTAGAGTGCATACAGTATGAATAAAACAAACAAAACACTCGGCTTTGGGCTCCGGTTGTGATACTCGGCTTTGCCGAGTATGGTCTTTTCTCTGTATACTAGTTCAGTGTTTCCCTTCTCTTGTATCAATAGACAATTGAGCTTCTTCGTTCTGTCTCTTTTCCTCTCAACAATATACTGAGTCACCGAATAGACTCATAAACGATTGCTCACATGCCATCCGCCAGTCGCTACTCTCCACTACTCACCACTTGCCATTACGAATTTCACTATCCCGTCCCGTCCTGAGTAGTTCCCGGACGGACGGGACGGTTGAATTCACTGGTATGCACATCTATTCGTTTCGTTTGGTATGGTTGGGTTCCTCATGGTGGTGCTTGCTGTTGAAATAGTTATGATAGAGAAGCTTGATTGTATTCTATCTATGAGGGCCACAAGGCCAATATATATTTATGAAAGTACAAGTACGGCTGGATGCCATCAGCTCGTACCAGAGTCAACAGTCATTTCCGGCCATACGAGACATCTCCGTCCCCGGCCATACAAGACATCTCGGTCTCTGGCCATACAAGACATATCCATCTCCGGCCAGACAAGACATCTCCATCTCCAACCATACAAGACATCTCCGTCTCCAGCCATACAAGACATCTCCGGCTCGGGCCATACGAGACACCTCCGGCTCAGACCTGTAAATGCAATACTTGCTAGAAGTGGGGGGGGTGGGTTGGGTTTTATGTGGTGTTGATTGCTAGCAGCGGGCGGTTGTTCTGAAATGACGTTGTGTCTGGGTTAGGATTTCAGGGCTTACCATCTCACTTCTTTAGTTTTCCGATCTACTTTGAATTTGATAAATACTACCCTGTTTGGACCGGTCCAGACCAAGCCCGTCCAGTCCAAGACTGCCAGTCTGGGGCCCAGTGAAATCAGCCGTCCCGTCCGTCCGGGATCACTAAGGACGGGGACGGACGGCTTGCCGCCGTCCGTCCTTGGGCCAGACGGAGACGGTGCCGTCTTTTTGAATGTGGACGGGGACGGACGGCAAAGACGGCCGGGGACGGTGAAGTCACCGTCCCCCCCCGACAACGGGCGGTTACAAAATATATTTAGATGAAATTGAAAATGGCTCTGAGAGCGCGCTGTAAGAGATATAAATAGATGCGGAGCCTGGATTGTCCATTGTAATATTCAGAGTATTGAAGAATG
>Ga0307514_10003880_pt1 | contig 14018 bp, 11 predicted proteins | sample 16_EM_MG_FD_203088 | JGI IMG/M metagenome (GOLD analysis project Ga0307514, IMG submission 203088) | Populus trichocarpa ectomycorrhiza microbial communities from riparian zone in the Pacific Northwest, United States - 16_EM | ecosystem: Host-associated > Plants > Roots > Unclassified | place... | reverse complement strand
ACACGAGGAATAGATAACACATGCTTCTCATATATGTGGCGTGAATACATGATTAACTTCAGCATGTAAGGCTTCACATAGTTCAGTATGTGGTGGAGTGTAAAGTGCGCTAGCACATGTTTCAACAGGTAGTATACTACTGGCGATCGAGTGACCATGCTCGATTGGATCTAGGGTGCCAATGGTACATGCTCCAAACTCCTCATAAGTCATCTTTGCATATTCACACAAATCCTAGGTATGCCGCTCCAGATTGCTTAATTCCTTTCTCTGGCTTGGTAGCATTGTCGGCGATAGCTGCAAATCAATTATTAGGTAGTCTCTAGAAGCGCTTGAGCTCTATCTTGATTTCTACCGGTACCCCGCTACTGCCCAACTGCCCCCACGCTATTTGCTATGCTGGATATTAGCTGTACCAGACAGATTTGCGCTGATTTATGCAGTCCGGTATAGCTAGGTTTGAGTGCCCAGACAGATTTATTTTTTGGTATCAGTAAACTCCAACATGGTGAGACTTGCAGTCGGTATCTTGCAGTAGGTAAGTAGGTAATCGGCCACTCTTGCATGAATGGTATTGTTCTATTGTTTTCCATGACAGGGCCAGCTGAACACAACACACATAACACAACGACGCACAACACAACGACGCACAACACAACGACGTACAACACAACGACACACAACACAACGACACAACGACACACACAATACACACACACAACACGACACGACACAACGGCGACACTGTCCCTGATCGTGATATTTACAAATAAAATCATGGCCGAAGTACTAGGTGCGGTCGCAAGTGCGATGGCTGTGGTTCAAGCCGCTGGCAAGGTCTGGTCGACTGGCTGGAAATACTATCGGGTATGAATCCCTCCCAAGAAATTTGAGCCGCAATCAGTAGTAAATAATATTATATGGAGTTAGGATGCTAAGAATGCCCCATCCGAGATGAATGACCTTATGAATGGCATTACGGCTCTGCAAACTGCATTTCAGCAAATTGAAAACTTGGCGAAAGGTCCTGGTGCTACCAGACTGATTGCATTGAAGCCACTCCTCGAAAGTAGCTCTTTGGAACTTGAAAAGGAGTTCAACCGAATTCTTCAGATTTTACAGCCAGGGCTAAGGCAAAAGGCAAAGAAAAATCTGTTGAGACAGAGGTTGGAGTGGCCATTTCAAAAGGCGGATGTGGAGCAAATTCTTCAGCTACTTGAGCGGCATAAGTCAGCGTTGACTTTAGCCATGAATTCTGACCAGATGTAAGAGCCTATCTCGACTGGAGTCATAGTATGCGCTAATATCTATATCTAGGACGGCTGTTATTCAAATTGACAATCGAGTTGAGGAAAGTGATGATACACATAAAATCGCTCAGTACTAGTACTAACTAGTGGTACGTATACAGTTACTGCAACAAAGCACAAATATTGCGAAGTTACCATACGCTGAAGGTGCTACCCATGACGACTGGGCCCGCCAGCATGAGGATCAATGTTTGAAAGATACGCGAGTAGAGCTCCGTAAGCAGATTATGGACTGGTGTGACGATCCGAGCAGTAAATGTATCTTCTGGCTTAACGGAATGGCTGGGACTGGCAAATCCACAATTTCTCGCACAATTTCTCGAGAGCTTGCAGAAAAGAAAAGACTTGCAGCAAGTTTCTTTTTTACACGAGGCAAAAAGGATATCAGTCACTCTCGCATGTTCTTCACCACCATTGCCGCCCAGCTTGCAAACAGTTTACCCGTACTCCGTCCATTTATCTCAGACGCCATCGACAATAATCCTGCCATCTTTAAACGAGGATTACGGGAACAATGGAATCAGCTCATTCTTAATCCTCTAAAGAATGCCCCTACTCAATCAATTCAACTGGTTGTAGTAATTGACGCACTTGATGAATGTGATAGCATGGAAGATATCCAATTAATCCTCCAACTACTTGCAGAAGCCAAGGACCTTGATACAGTTCGGATCAAGATCTTCCTTACCAGCAGGCCAGAAATCCCCATATTTGATGGATTTCGTCAATTGTCTGGCGAAGCGTATCAGGATTTTATACTTCATAATATCCCGGTTGATACAGTGAATGCAGATATATCTACTTTCTTTCTGCAAAAGCTGTCGCCACTGAAAGCAAAACATGGGCTGAGGACACCATGGCCAGATGAGCAAACAGTTGAACAATTGGTGGAAAGGGCAGCTGGATTGTTTATCTATGCTGCAACAACGCTCCGATTTATTCGAGATGGCATAAATAGTCCTGAAGAACAACTCTCTTTAGTTCTTACCGCAACCAAATCATCCCTCTCGGCAACCGAGCATCTTGATGGCATATATACAATACTGCTCCAGCACTCAGTTCTTGGGAGCCGGGGTTATCAAGAGTGTAAACAATTAGCGGGACGGTTTAGAGAGATAGTTGGATCTATTGTGGTAATGTTTAATACGATGCCAGCTAGAAATCTAGCACAGCTGCTTCAAATATCATTCAATATGGTTTCAAGAACTCTGAGCTCTTTGCGTTCTGTCCTCCATGTCCCAGAAGACGAAAGCCAGCCTGTCCGATTATTTCATCTATCCTTCCGTGACTTCCTACTGGATGCTCAGAGGTGCAGTGATTCTCGATTCCAGATAGATGAGAAAGAGAGACATACCAGCCTATTTCGAAGATGTATGTCGCATATATCTCACCTTCAGGAAAATATGTGCAGTCTCTCGAGGCCAGGAGTTTTGATTACCGAGATTCCCGATGATACAATACAAAAAGGTATTCCACCACATGTGCAATACGCATGCCGTTACTGGTTTGACCACTGGCGACTTGGGAATCCAGTGGAGGAAGACATCAAGACTATTCGGGAATTTCTGGAACAGCACTTGCTTCATTGGTTGGAGGGACTCAGCTTAATTGGAGAGGTATCAAATGGAGCTCATATGTTGATAGCTTTAGAGGAGATACTATCTGTAAGTTGCAATGCTCATTAGTTTATACAGAGAATAGTACTGACCTGAAACAGGGACAATTGGGAGACTATGATCCAGGATTGTTGGAACTTGCATATGATGCCAAACGGTTTGTATTGCACATCAGGTCAATTATTGAAATGGCACCTCTTCAGGTCTACTACTCGGGGCTTTTGTTTACCCCGGGATCAAGCCTGATTCGAGAGGGATACTTAAAAAATATCCCATGGGTTATTATGGAACCCAAAGTGGCAGATGTGTGGAGCTCATTGATACAGACACTGGAGGGCCATACTGATAGCGTCGGATCCGCTGTGTTCTCACCCGATCGAAAGCTTGTTGCCTCTGCATCCCACGACAAAACGGTCAGATTATGGGATACACCAACAGGAAAGCAATGTGGAGTTTTGGAAGGCCATACCCAATGTGTCAGGTCGGTTGTGTTTTCACCGGACGGAAAGCTTGTTTCCTCTGCATCAGACGACAAAACGGTCAGATTATGGGATGCATCAACAGGAAAGGAATTTGGAGTTTTGAAAGGTCATACCTCTTATGTCAATTCAGCTGTGTTTTCACCCAATGGAAAGCTTGTTGCCTCTGCATCTGCGGACTACACGGTCAGATTATGGGATACATCAACAAGAAAGCAATGTGGACTTCTGCAAGGTCATGCCAAGAATATCTCTTCAGTTGTGTTTTCACCCAATGGAAACCTTGTTGCCTCTACATCCTGGGACAAAACGGTCAGATTATTGGATACATCAACAGGAAAGCAGTATGGAGTTTTGAAAGGTCACACTAGTGGTGTCACTTCGGCTGTGTTCTCACCCGATGGAAAGCTTGTTGCCTCTGCATCCTGGGACAAAACGGTCAGATTATGGGATACATCAACAAGAAAGCAATGTGCAGTTTTGGAAGGTCATACCGATCGTGTCAAATCAGCTGTGTTTTCACCCAATGGCAAGCTTATTGCCTCTGTATCCTATGACAAAACAGTCAGATTATGGGATACATCAACAGGAAAGCAATGTGCAGTTTTGGAAGGTCATACCGATTATGGCACATCAGCTGTGTTTTCACCCGATGGAAAGCTTGTTGCCTCTGCATCCGATGATACCACGGTCAGATTATGGGATACATCAACAGGAAAGGAATGTGGAGTTTTGGAAGGTCATACCGATGAGGTCAATTCGGTTGTGTTTTCACCTGATGGAAAGCTTGCTGCCTCTGCATCCGACGACAAAACGGTCAGACTATGGGATACATCCCCAGGAAAGCAATGTGGAGTTTTGGGAGGTCATACCAGTATTGTAAATTCAGCTGTGTTTTCACCCAATGGAAAGATGGTCGCCTCCACATCCGACGACAACACAGTCAGATTATGGGATACACCCACAGGAAAGCAATGCGCAGTTTTGGAAGGTCACACCGCAAAGGTCAATTCAGCTGTATTTTCACCCGATGGAAAGCTTGTTGCCTCTACATCCTTTGACCACACGGTCAGATTATGGGATACATTAACAAGAAAGCAATCTGGAGTTTTGCAAGGTCATACCAGTTATATCAATTCAGCTATATTTTCACCTGATGGAAAGCTTGTTGTCTCTGCATCCTATGACAACACGGTCAGATTATGGGATACATCAACAAGAACGCAATGTGGACTTTTGGAAGATCATACTGATGCTGTCAGCTCGGCTGTGTTTTCACCCGATGGAAAGCTTGTTGCCTCTGCATCCTATGACAAAACGGTCAGATTGTGGGATACATCAACAAGGCAGTGTGGCGTTTTGGAACGTCATACCGATTTTGTCTACTCGGTTGTGTTTTCATCTGATGGAAAGCTTGTTGCCTATGCATCCTCGGACAAAACGGTCAGATTACGGGATACTACAAAAAAAACAACCATACAAACCATAGAAACTCATGCCCGCACCCAGATTGCAAAGTTTTCTAATGACGGCACGCATCTGCATACGAATCGCGGCATGCTGCAGCTCAATTCACCCAGCGGCAACCAGGAACTAGCACACACGTTAACTCATTCCCTGTATGTTACTGATCAATGGATCACATGCAACATGAAGAAATTGCTCTGGCTTCCTGTTGAGTACCGACCATCCTGTGCTGCAGTAAATGACACTGGCAACCTTATTGTCATTGGATCTCCCTCCGGTAGAGTTACTTTCATATCTTTTGATTTTACTGCTCTCCCGGCTGCATATCTCCAGCCATCCATTAAAGCGGCAGTCATTGCAGGTAAGGGCCTCCCCGGACCCGTTGGCTGTTAAAGGCTGTGATGAGCTAATTCCCTGGTTGGTGTATTTCAGATGTAAGCTAAATCAGTGCAACCGCAGTTTGGATATGGGAGGCTGGGCATTGGATGTTGGTGTGTTTTTGTGTGATGATTTGTATATGAGCAATGCAGAAGTTATGTGAGTACCTACTATAGGGTTAGGGAAGGGAGAAAAGAGGACGATGAAAGAAGTGTCATGTCACAAAATAGTTATACTCAATGGAACCGCAGTTAGGGTATGGTCGGCCGGGCATTGAATGTTGGTGTGTTTTTGTGTGATGATTTGTATATGAGCAACGCAAGAGTTACCTATGTGTGTGAGTACCTACCATTTTCAACATATATATTAATATTTATTTCAGAGGGGGGGATGCAAGAAGTATGATATTACCAATTTCCTTAGTTATTCACTGTGGGAGGATTGGTATACAGAGAGGCGCGTGGATTTTCTAAGCGCTATCTACTGCTCCTCGCTATCTACTTTTTCCTCCTCATTTAACCAACCCTTCTCTCTACTGCTCTACGCTATCTACCTTTTCCAGCTTATCTAACTCTTCCCGTATTTTACCCCATTCCACAACCGACAGGAGCAGGAGTGTTACCTTCGAGGCCTTGGTTTCGCAGGGAAGAACAAACTACTGACTTTTCCTAATAAAAATATAAAATATCAAAACGAGTTAGGTACCGGGAAAACTGGTGAAAGATCATCTTGTCAATTTCTATTTACAAAGAGCACTAATACTAATTCTATGTACGGAGTAGCTCGGGTGCTGTAACAGGGGTTTCTGCATCTGCAGTACCTACTAGTATGATACTCAACCTCCTCATCAGAATCCATCGTGCGAGTGGAGTCTTCTATCTTCCATAGTCCGACAGTAATATCTGGTAACTCACGCACATAAAGCTTGGTATCTTCAGTCCCATCCGGAGCAAGAGAGATGCCTACCTGTTGATGATACTGTTCTTTTTTTCTGTATATAACCAAAGCCATGCTTGTCATTGCGTGCATTATTAAAATTTGACGTCGGCCAATACTATCATCTATTTCCTCTAGATCCACCTCCTCTAGCATTTTCCAAAATATCTGCAATGTTATCCTTAACTAGCTTGTTAAGAATTGTATCCAATGGCTGTACATATCCAGTACAACCATCAGGAATATATACCGGAATAATGTGTCTTTCCTTCATAGCATCAAGAACTTTTTAGTTTTTTGACCTCTAAAAATGTCTAATACTTACTAAGCGTTCAGGTTGTGGCAGCTCTGGAATTGAGGATGTAGTTCCACATATATCATGCTGCGAGTTGGTTGTGCTGACTCTATAACTGTCGGCATGATTAACGTTGAATATTCAAGATCTGATCAAGTCCATACCTACCTACCTACTGTAACCTATTCTCCGGGTTATGTTGCCAACTTGCAATTGTCATGTTCGCATGTTGCTAGTTTGTGCCTGTGGCTGCAGAGGTCTCAAAAACCGACAAGGTGTCTTATTCACCAGTTTTCCCAGTACCCCAGTTTTCAAAGGAGGGAGGTCCAGGCTTCTATGATACCTTGAGAGCGAGTCATTAATAGTAGAGCTTTCACACTGAAACTGGAGCATTAAAGAATGGATTCCCGACAACCTTCTCTCGAGCTTATCTCCATAGGAGGGTGTTGTGCCAACCAGACTAACATATAACATTGACTTTGGCGAATGGGTCTCACGCTTAGGCACTGTAATTGATCCTCCACAATGGAGCCTCTCTGTGTATAACGAACCCACTCTGCATGATGCGCATACTGACAAACTGCCAAAAAAAAATACCAGTATATAGTACTCGATCAAAAACACACTTAATACCCCCCCTTGTGCATATACTACTATAAATCCACTCATCTTGCCCACAACCAACTGGAATAGATATCGAAAGATTACCCAAGGCCATATATATCTATTGACATCTACAAAAACCAGCCTCCAACCAGGGTAAGGTGGCTACTTACATCAAAAATCTCCTGATTTTGCAGAATCCACTGCTGCCCCTCAATTTCCATCTCATCTAGCTCGTTAGAGTCATTGCTGTAGGATTGCGAGGTTATGAGGGGAGTGTTACTGACCTGGGGAGAGGGCTTATTAGCGGGCTTCTATGGCAACCTGTGAGGGGGGGCGAGGTGGGAGGCGAAGGACAAGTGCACCTAAAATGAGTCCCCAATTCCTAACGGAAGCGAGAAGGGAGCGAGGCAGGAATGCAAACTGCAAGTAAAGTCTTCAAAATAGACGACAGAAGGGGACTCGTGCAGGGTTGTTTTAGATTGGCTTTTGTGCATTTCGATTAGTATCACAAATACATGGAACTAAGAAACCACATGCTGTTTGTACACATGCCTCCCCGCTGTGGGAGGAAGTTCTCTGCCTTGACGTGATGTAGATACAAGATGCTCTAGAATACTTCCTCCATAATGATCATGCCAAGACCCATCATTTCCCACTTAGGCTCGCCTCCTCATGACACCGCCTAACTACAGTAGGTAGTCTGGACCTTAAACAGCTTTCACAAGATGAAACGCCACGTAACAAACAAGGTGTCAGCAAAAATGAGATGCTTCTAACCGACTGGGTTCTATTTAATGCCATTCAATCCCACCACTCTGGGTCCACCCACCTCTCCACCGCTTCAGCTCCACCCCCAAGCATTTTCTTCTCTCCCACCTACTCCTCCACCTTGCATCTTCTCGAGGTTGGCGGGGTAGAGGGGGGAGGGGGAGGGATCCCGTTACGAGTAATGACTTTCAGAAAAAAAGAAAAAAAGAATCCCGTTGGAGAGCCACAGGTCCCCGACCAGTCTGTCGTATCATACCGTCCACCGCGACCCCCCAATTTCTTCCAGTGTTCACGCTCAGCTTGTATTGCCAACAAGACGGCTCACTCCCGTGATTCCAGCCTCCTTTTGCGGAATTGAGGGACACCACATTTTCGTTGTGCAACGGCCTCGCCAAACCGGAAGTTCACCTTGAAAAGCACCCTCCCTCTCGACATTGCCAGAACCCCACATCCGAGGAACCCTTCCGATCGACACGGCCCCGGTGATCTTCGAGATGGATGAGATTAACGGGAGAGCTCTCCATAGGATAGGAGAGGAGATCGGGAGGGTGGGGAGGAATGTTATGAACTTGAACTTAGCGGGTCTGGTGGGTTGATCCGGAAAAGGGGGGGACCTGTTGCGGGAGAAGGATCGGATGGATCTTTTCACTCCCACCTTTCAGAGAGAAACAAGAAGAGAAAGAACCTCTTGCGAGGGAAAAACCAGATGGATCTTTTCGCTCCCACCTTTCGGTTTTTTTTGCCCCAACCCCTCCATCTTTTATATATATATTTTTCCGAGCCCGACGCACTAGATGAAACAAGAAACCACAATCTCGGTTGCCACTGGGGCTGACCTGCGAGGTGAAGATCATACAGTAAGCTTCTCAACCTTGGAAAAGGAGTGGTATCTGTTCTCACCACCGATTCGCACCCCCACCAACTGATCACTTGACAGAGGCTGTTACAGCAGGGCATTTGTCACATGCCCTCTGTAACATCAGGCCTAGGAGCAACAAAGTCATTGCACTGGGCTACCTTTCACGAAGATGTCTGTGCCTACCTCTAGGTGGGTCCGCCACCTACATGGTGTTGGCCATTATGGCCATAGCAACCACGAGGACTGCCACCGGCCCGACGTACCTCCCGCCGTATACCAGGGGCCCCATCACGATTGTGACGAAGGGAGAGCCGATGGCAAAGGCGACCATCATGGTGGGGCTGGCTGACATCGTGGTGTGGTTGGTAGATTGTGTGAGATAACAAAGTAAATGAGTGTATATATGCCAGTGTATAAAGGAACGTCGAGGGAGAGGAAAGAAAAGAGAGAGGGAAAAGAAATGGGACAAGAGAGAATATATAGAAGTGCCCACACAGTGACACCAAAGGTGGCAGTGGAGCTTCCCTTTGTAGGCAATACGAATTTACAGGTCGAAATGCCTCTTTCGGAAGCATCACGAATTTGTGAATCTCTTTCCAAGTATCAGCCACATCCTATCTGCTGATTTAGATCCTCGCTGTGAATCCTAAGGTATTAATTACAATTGACTGCGTACTTGATAGCCCCCCCTTGTTGAACCATTTTGTTACACCTTTACCTACCATCCGCAGCCCTGACCACACATAGTGTGCGCCACGAATCCGCAAAGTATTGGTGGCGTACATCTCGAGTTTTTGGTTTTGGTGGTGGGAATACCTCAATTTGCGCTTACTGCCTGCGGGGGGAGCAGCCGAAGTGGGAGCCGAAGAGGTGAAAAGCTGAGGTGGAAGCTGAGGTGGAAACCCCAGAGCCAGGGGTAGAGCCAGGATATTTTCTCTACACAATATTTTTATGAAATTCTCGAGCTACCTTTGCCTCCAACCTATTAGATTCCCTATACTCCAATTCCATAGGCTCGAACTGCTGCACAAACTGGAGACTATTCATCTTATAAACTCACTTTCCAGCAGTAATTGCAATAAACCCCTATGGCAATAGTGCAACGCGGGACTTAGTGGAGTATAATAAGAGATGTGTAGAGTTAAATGGCAGCAGTGTAGCTTATAGGAATGGTTAATTGGAGGTTGATTGGAGGTTGGACGTTGGAGGTTGGCGGGTTGGAGGTGACAGATCCCAGCTAACTCAATTATTTTTCTTTTTAATCGCAATCATCCGGCGTCAGGCTGTATCTAAGGCGCCTGTGATAATTAGAACTGTAGGTAGAACTGATTGCTGAGGAGTGCAGGGGTCTAGCCATATTCAGTAGTCTTATCGATAAGGAATACCCCTCACCGTTATAAGCATGGATTGGCTACAATGGCCCTGGCGATATGCTGGCCTTGGAAAAAACAATTGTGCCTCCACACAGCGTTTTGCATGCGTCATTCACCTTGATCCCCCAGCTGTTGTTTACACCTCCCTTGAGTGCCATTCCCCCCATTCGTAACCCCAACCTCGCACGCGCACCCACTTCATCGAGTGAGTCCCACGCCGCCCCTGTCTCTCATTGCAGTGGCATCCGAAGATCTGCAAATGTAACTGCCTCTCAACCCTCATTTGGCGAACACTCGCAAAACACTCTCCCTTTGGTGCAGATATATACTGCCCTTTTCTACCCTAAGCTCATAATATATAACAGAAAAACCTTTCATTGCCGTTTTGGCCAGTCTCGCTCCAGATGTCGCCTAGCGACTTGGCAGATATAACACTGGCTGCGGTGCATAAATATGTGGTCAATGAGGAATCACTTAACCTGATAGATATATCGGTAAGTTCAGACAGAATGTATACACTCGTATATTTCAGAGTAGAGTCAGAGGAAGGCTCATTCAGCTTGTCCATATAGTAGGGTGCGAGCGAGTGTCCTATATAGAGCGAGCTCGCATACATGATTGTGCTGGATGTCGTATGCTGTGACAAACAGATGTCGTGAAAGAACATAAAACTTGCAAAGAACAGTGATGATGACGAAGAACAGCGATCATGATGCTGTAGTTGAAAGAATACAGGCCTAGAACATTTCAACAGCCACTTCGCAGAGGTCTGCCAAGCCGCTAGGCGACGTCTGGCGTTTTGGCATACAACCCTCAGCAGGCAGTTGCGCAGGTGGGGCTGGGGTCCTGTCACATGACACTGTTGTAACTGTACTATCCGCTCACCTGGTGCACGAAGTGAGGCTAGTCTCGGCCCCCGACCCTCGTGAGGCACACAAAAGAGAGGGTCTGGGCACGAGATCACTTCTGGTGTGTCGGTGTACAGTATACCCTCGGTGTCTAGACAAACCTGGCACGTTTTGTCCTAGCGGTTATACTCTCCAACAGGTTATGAGCTTGGTGCGCATGGAGCACAAGTTCGATTCCCTTAAGAGAGCGCTGGGACAAAGGGAAGGGTATTAAATGGTTACTTACCGTAATATGAGCCTCAGCCGCTGCAGTTTGATGTTTAGTTTATTGGCCCTGAAGAATTTACCAGGAGCATAATTATTGATTTGATCCCTGTGTGCGGTTTGGGGGGAAGTGTTGGTGTACCCAGTGATCACGTTTTGTCCTGGCGATCTTGCAGGTAATCGTAGGATTGTTCTTGTTTTCCATTGCCCTAAGCCCTAGGTAGATTTACCTAGTCACAGCGCCAGCTGTGAATGCCGATACCTGTAAACAACACAACACACACAACACAACACATACTACACAACAACACAGCGACACACAACACAGCGACACACAACACAACGACACACATATAATAACAACACATAAAACGACATACTCCGTAACTACACACACAATACACACAATACACACGCATAATACAACACAACACAACACAACGACGACACCGTCCCTGATCGTGATATTTACATATAAAATCATGGCCGAAATACTAGGTGCGGTCGCAAGTGCGATGGCTGTGGTTCAAGCCGCTGGCAAGGTCTGGTCGACTGGCTGGAAATACTATCAGGTAAGAATCCCCCCCAAGGAATTTGAGCCACAATCAGTAGTAAATAATTTTATATGGTGTTAGGATGCTAAGAATGCCCCATCCGAGATGAATGACCTTATGAATGGCATTACGGCTCTGCAAACTGCATTTCAGCAAGTTCAAAACTTGGGGAAAGGTCCTGGTGCTACCAAACTGGTTGCATTGAAGCCACTGCTCGAAAGTAGCTCCTTGGAACTTGAAAAGGAGTTCAACCGAATTCTTCAGATTTTACAGCCAGGGCTAAGGCAAAAGGCAAAGAAAAATCTGTTGAGGCAGAGGTTGAAGTGGCCATTTCAAAAGGCGGATGTGGAACAAATTCTTCAGCTACTTGAGCGACATAAATCGGCGTTGACTTTAGTCATGAATTCTGACCAGATGTAAGAGCCGATCTCGACTGGAGTCATAGTATGCGCTAATATCTATATCTAGGACGGCTGTTATTCAAATTGACAATCGAGTTGAGGAAAGTGATGATACACATAAAATCGCTCTGTACTAGTACTAACTAGTGGTACGTATACAGTTACTGCAACAAAGCACAAATATTGCGAAGTTACCATGCGCTGAAGGTGCTACCCATGATGACTGGCTCCGCCAACATGAGGATCATTGTTTGAAAGATACGCGAGTAGAGCTCCGTAAGCAAATTATGGACTGGTGTGACGATCCGAACAGCAAATGCATCTTCTGGCTGAACGGAATGGCTGGGACTGGCAAATCCACAATTTCTCGCACGATTGCTCGAGAGCTTGCAGAAAAGAAAAGACTTGCAGCGAGTTTCTTTTTTACCCGAGGCAAGAAGGATATCAGTCACTCTCGCATGTTCTTCACCACTATTGCCGCCCAGCTTGCAAACAGTTTACCAGTACTCCGTCCATTTATCTCAGACGCCATCGACAATAATCCTGCCATCTTTAAACGAGGATTACGGGAACAATGGGATCAACTCATTCTTAGCCCTTTAAAGGGTGCCCCTACTCAATCAATTCAACTGGTTGTAGTAATTGACGCACTTGATGAATGTGACAGTATGGATGATATCCAATTAATCCTCCAACTAATTGAAGAAGCCAAGGACCTTGATACAGTTCGGATCAAGATCTTCCTTACTAGCAGGCCAGAAATCCCCATCTTTGATGGATTTCGTCAATTGTCTGGTGAGGCGTACCGGGATTTTATACTTCATAATATCCCGGTTGATACAGTTAATGCAGATATATCGACTTTTTTCCTGCAAAAGCTGTCGCCACTGAAAGCCAAACATGGGTTGGCGACACCATGGCCAGATGAGCAAACTGTTGAACAATTGGTGGAAAGGGCAGCTGGGTTGTTCATCTATGCTGCTACAACGCTCCGATTCATTCGAGATGGCATAAATGGTCCTGAAGAACAACTCTCTTTAGTTCTTACCGCAACCGAATCATCCCTGTCGGCAACCGAGCATCTCGATGGCATATATACAACACTGCTCCAGCAGTCAGTTCTTGGGAAACGGGGTTATCAAGAGTGTGAACAATTAGCAGAATGGTTCAGACAGGTAGTTGGATCCATTGTGGTAATGTTTAATACTATGCCAGCTAGAAATCTAGCTCAGCTGCTTCAAATGCCATTCAATATGGTTTCAAGAACTTTGAACTCTTTGCGTTCTGTCCTCCATGTCCCAGAAGACGAAAGCCAGCCTGTCCGATTATTTCATCTATCCTTCCGTGACTTCCTACAGGACTCTCGGAGGTGCAGTGATTCTCGATTCCAGATAGATGAGAAAGAGAGACACATCAGCCTATTTCGGAGATGTATGGGGCATATATCTCAGCTCCAGGAAAATATGTGCGATCTTTGGGGGCCAGGAGTTTTGATTACCGAGATTCCCAATGATACGATACAAAAATGCATTCCACCACATATTCAATACGCATGCCGTTACTGGTTTGACCACTGGCAACTTGGGAATCGGGTGGAGGAAGATATCAAGACTATTCGCGAATTTCTGGAACAACACTTTCTCCATTGGTTGGAGGGACTTAGCTTGATCGGAGAGGTATCAAATGGAGCTCATATCATAATTGCTTTAGAGGAGATACTATCTGTAAGTTGCAATGCTCATTAGTTTATACAGAGAATAGTACTGACCTGAAAATAGGGACAATTGGGGGACTATGATCCAGGATTGTTGGAACTTGCATATGATGCCAAACGGTTTTTATTGCACATGAGGTCAATTATTGA
>Ga0307514_10003879_pt1 | contig 14018 bp, 11 predicted proteins | sample 16_EM_MG_FD_203088 | JGI IMG/M metagenome (GOLD analysis project Ga0307514, IMG submission 203088) | Populus trichocarpa ectomycorrhiza microbial communities from riparian zone in the Pacific Northwest, United States - 16_EM | ecosystem: Host-associated > Plants > Roots > Unclassified | place... | reverse complement strand
AGTTAAGAGAAGATCTACAGTACGTGGTTATGCTTTACGAGATATTTGGAATTGTGATGAGACTGCCTTACAGTAAGTTTATAAATACTCTAATAATTATACCTTAGAACTCACAAATAATAGATATGTTCCGGCCCAGTCATCAATGAGCACTTTTGATCAGTAGCCCGGTCCAGTCGAAAAATTCATACTAATTGGACTAGACCGGGCCAGGGGTACTGGACCAGGCGAGTGAAGCTAAACAAACCGGAAAATAAGAAGTGCGAAAAACGCAATGTAGTATATAGGGCAAACAATCGCACTTAGTAGGGTAAACAATTAATACAGATATACGAAAATAAAAATATAAATACCGACAAGTTTCCTGACAGTAAAGGAGCAAATTCTTCAGCGCAGTAGAAGTTCACCACCTATACAAGCAACTCAAGCAGAGATTCAGTAAGTATTTTTCCTGGGAAGTGTTCATAGGGCAAAAAATTAATAGAGTGGGTAAGGGTAAAGATAAGGAAGCAAATGCAACAGATCAAGCGGGGGATAGGGAGGTTGATGATAGCGAGTATAGAGAGGCTGATGATAGTGAGGTGGAATAGTTATGGGTTGTCATATATTTTTGTTATTTCTTGTTGAGTGTATTTAGTTAGCTGATAGAAACGAACTCTCCTAGTTATGTATTTTTTGTCTGGTTGGTTCAATGAATGGACCGGGCCCGCTGGACTGGCCCGCCCAGTCAATTGGTAGGGCCACTCATCAAGGGACCGGTCTAATGATCACTGGACCGGGCTAGTGACGAAAAACACATCCTTGGTGACTGGGCCGGAACATATATATTTACCAAAAAACAACTCAAATCAGAATGAAACCTAGTGAAACCTCAGACCTGTGGTGATATCTAGGTCATTATCCAAAACTCAAATATATGGCAGGTGGTGGTATGCAAGTATAATATATATAGCATCCTTTCTAACCGGGCAAGGGTCTTCTCAATGACACTAGCCATTTGTCCCCAGTGATAGGAGGGCTTACACAGCCCACACCCCTCTTCTGCTTAAACCACCTGGCTTCATCTCCCTATAGCTATTTTGGTTACAATTTGGGGATCTACTATGGAGGCTCTAAATAACCACCTAAAGGACTGTCTATTATATAAACTCTCTTGGCTGCGCCAGGTGCCTATCATATGGCCTTGGATTGCCTATGGGATCCACCCCATGTACCACAGAAATTTTTGGGGAAATATAGAGTTGTACAAAATTATTCCAGGACTTTAAAAAGAACTCCACTATATGCAGAGCGGCTACGTTTTAAATTTGGGACCAATTGATGGAGAGTTGAGGTTGTGGCGTTGTTTTTTCACTTTAGAGGCATCTCAGCACCACAGCAAAGATGGCTATAGGGCTTATGCAATTTATAGAAGGATACAGAGAGGCATTCAAGCGTTAATTTGAGCTCTTGTAGTTCCTAACCCCGCTAGGAGCCCACAAGTGACACTGTGGACATAGGTGCGGACGCATAGTACCTACCCAAACACAACAGGAACAACTACAAGCAATGCCTCCATAATGACTGTCCTACCCCCAACGTAGGCTAAGATGGGGGTAAAGGCAGCAAGAAAGGTCCAAGTCAAAGAGGCTCACAGAGTTAGGAATGCCGGCGCAAAACCACGGGTTATAAGGGGGGGAGATTCGGGCCATTACCGGGAAAATTGAGAAATAAGACTTGTCGATATTTGGGACGGATAGCGTTCATGTTGAGCAGATCCATGACTAAACACCAGTAATATGTTTAGTGTGCTCTGTTATTAGGGAAGTCGACAAGTAGTCTTATTTTCCAGTTTTCCCGGTCCCAACAGTAGCAGCTCGGAATTAGCCAAAGTGACTTCTTTGTTATTTTTTTCTGGATACTCATTATCTACTCGTATGAGGGCTATGGCGAGCCACCCGGTATCCCACTTGCATCCCAATGGTATATATGTACAATGGACCCTGAATCAGGTCATGGCTCCTTCACTTGCGCTGGAAAGGCCCCGAGGCCTTTTTGGATTGAGATTTGCGACTGAGTATTCCTTATTTGGGTTCTCATATGCTTGATATATCGCCATTTAGCCTTAGGGTTTTGCTCCGCATTCTAATATTAATGATACGATTACCTAGTTCGGAGCTGTCCTCCATTTATGGTTTGGTGCACTACCACCTTGAGCTTAGCGCATACTTAGCATTGATTATGTAAAGCTCATCTCAGTGGAGTTGACCCAGGGGGAGACAGGGGTATGATCCAGTTCCTCATGAAAGACCTTTCTCAACAAGTAGATGAAGAATTTAGAAGTCGTGTTACTGTACATAGATAACCCAAACTAAAATGTCGGCCATCATATGAATTCAGCACCTGGTTGTAGTATTAAAAATACCAGATCCTATAGGTAAAGGGATGCAATAAGATTAAGCAGGATGGCCTATGCACAGTATGCTACTTGCATGACTTGCATATCCAAACAGACTATCAGATATGGCTTTAAGTTTGGGTGGTGAGTGGAAAGAGTATCAGAGATTACAAAATGCGTTGCTCATCATTTTTTTACTTCTTATGCCAAATGTAGTCGAGGTCTCACCATCGTGATGTGATGGCCCCGACGTGGAAGCCAATGCGGAGGATTTTGTTGAGATCAGCTTCTAATTCTTGTGAGCTTCCAAAATGCACACGGTGCTTTCGAAGAGCTCAAAAAGGCATATGAGGGGAAGTCCATCACTTAACTAGGTGTGCTCATGAAAAGTGTCACCCGACGACCGGAAAACTTCCATCCAAGACCACATAACGGAATATGGGAGGGCCTGGAACACCTTTGTCGCAATACCGGCTCGACTAAATCTCTCCAAGGACGACGGTTTTGAGGGTGCATTACAACAGATGGCCAAAAGCGAAAAAGCGAAAATTGAATTTCTACTATACTCCTTTCCACCCTTCTACTCCAAGAGTATCTTACCTCACGTGGGCATGCGGGTCGTCATGATGCTCCTGTTCTCCAGTCTTTGATACATGATTATCCAGAGCGAACCTTTTTAAGGCTGTCCCGAAGCTGCGGATATCGCTGGGATGAGAACTACGACGACACCATCCGCAAGCTCATCCAGTATGTTCCTCAAAGGCAAAAAGGGAGAAGACAAGATGGAAACAAGGAGGACCCCATACCGGTAGTGCTTAAAACCGACGGCCAAACGCTCGACAAATCAAAGCAATGTACATACTGCCCGAGGTGGTGTAAGGAATTCGTGTTCCTGTACAATTGTTGAATTTCGTTATTCCTATTTGTCGCGATATCTAGTTACTGAACTAGGATATCCCGGAGTCATACGTTTCATATTTACGATGTCGTTCTGAGGTTAATTGACGTCGGTCGGTTGATATCTATGACTCTTCTGTTGCTCATAGTGATTGGGAATCACTATGGCTCTTCATGTACTAATCTCGGGCGCATTCAGCCCGCTATTAAAGAGCCTGATTTCGTCGCGCTCTGGATAGTTTGGTTTTGGGTGCATGGTGCTTTTTACAGTCTTTACCGAATAGTTTTTTTTTTGTCAGTCTTTTCTCTTTATTTTACTCTAGTTTTTCCAGTATCTTTGGACGCTTGTCTTGTTCCTGTCAGGAACTGCCAAACGTCTTAAGTACGCACTAAAGCAGATAGATACGAGTATCTGGGTACTCTCTATCTATGTTGGCCCAAACTTACAGGTGGAAAGGAATAGAGCACACCAAAGAAGCGTGTCGCACCTACAAAAAGGAAACAAGAGAAAAGGCTAAAGCCAAGAAGGCAAAAGCAAAAGAAGAAGAGGATAGCGAAGTGAGGAAGAAGGTGTCTCGGTGTGCATGATAAGAGTAGGGAAAGCGAGAATAAAAAGAAAAGAATGTTCCAGTTTAATACTGGCACCTCCCACCATACCACCAACCAATTAGACCTACTAGTGGATATACACGAAGTCAATATCTCAGTAGAAGCCCACAACGGTACAAAATCAACATGCCACACCAAAGGAACACTCGAATTAGTACATAGAGGAAAAGTACTAAGGCATGAAGAGTGTTTATATGACCCTACCTCATTAGTGGATGAAGGTTGGGCGACCACGATATAAGGCACGAGGTAGTATGGCCACCATCAAGATCGGCAAAAAGGTACTATACCAAGCCAAAAGAGACAATCAGGGAGGAATGTGGATCGAAGGCACTCCCAGATCGCAAAGATCTTGGTAGATGACCAGATCCTGGATTTACACAAAAGGTATAGACATATTTTTTTCAATACCATTCTATCTTTACCAGGGTGTCCAAGACCTTCCCCAGAATGGAAAAAACCAAGATGTACTTACGTACTGCCTGCGAGGCCAGAAAAACTACCAAGCCGCGCTCGCCAAAATAAAAACACCCTATCCACACAAATCAGCCACTAGAGCGAATACATGTGGACCTGATAGGTCCCATCAAGCCGGTGACACCAGGTACAGGTAAACCTGGCTATACCGGTAGTGCCGGCAAATCTCTTCACTATAGCCAATAAAAGCAACAAATTACTGTATACGGCATTCTGTACAGTACATACCTTTCCAACGGTCACTCAATCTACCTATCAGTTCTACATATCTGTCAGCCTGTCTACATACTAGATCGATCGCCATGCCTCCACAACGCAGATTTGAACGTACTGCATTAGAAAAATGGAAAATCTGTCAGGCTCGACAACAACCAGACCAGCAAGCCGGAGAGATGAAATTAGAAGAGTTTTTGCAAGCTAATCAATTGCTTTGACAGACGCTCCTAACACCTCTTATCAGTGGTTCTACAGCTCTTACTTTTCTCCAAGACCTTACACATTACTTTCATGCTCTTCCAGTTTCTTCTCTCCCACCAGTATCTGGATCTTCTGCAAAATCTTTGTCTAATACCCATCAGTCCCTCAACCAATATCTAGTGACATAGAAGAAGCAATCCAGTGTTGATAGTTGGTAATTCTTATGTTTACGTCCTGTATCTAAGTTGTGCCAAGGCCATTGCCAACACTTCATTATATCCAGTGTACTAGTACTTTAGCTATACAGTCCACCCTTGCTATAACGGACGGCTAAAATCCGGCGCTTTCTGTCCGGTATAGGAAATGACAAGGGTTAAGTTTGGCAATATGAGTAGTGGGTTCTGGAGCGGCTTTGCAATTGCAATACCAGTGATACCAGTATCAATTATGTTGAGAAGTGCAGGAAAACGCAGCTGGGAAAGCATGAGATATGTCGCAAGCGGCTGGAGCCAGAACATGCAAAAGAGAAGCTTAGTGACTTTATTTCATTGATGAGGTAGGTAATTACATAGATCCGAGTCTTACTTGATTTTGCTGTATTAGTACAATCTTTAACCTCCAACACCTATGTATCCCTTGCGATCCAGGCCTATCAACATACCAAGCGCAAACAACAGACCCTCCATGGGTGGCTTAACATTCACTCCAAATCAGATGAATTAGGCACATCAACCAGAGCAAGTGGAGCAATAGAAGCAAGCGAAGCAAGCGAAGCAAGGGAAGCAAGCGAAGTAAGCGAAACAGTGGACGGAAGGGCTGAGGTCGCAGTTGACGCATGTAACTGGAAGAATTAGCTTAGCTCTGTCCGTTATAGCAAGGGAGAAATGTATGAGAACAGGGATATGAAAGCCTTTACACTCTGTCCGGTACGGTATTGTATGGCCGTCCGGTATAGCGAGGGGTAATTTGCTGGTGTGAAATCTTGAAGCCTCTGGTCCGTCCGGTACAGCAGGGATCCGGTATAGCAAGGGTGGACTGTAGCTGAATGAAAAATCGCTGCAAACGCAACTATAGCCCTGATTTCACTATAGGCAGGGCGGAATACATGTGTGCAGAAACAAACCGGCCAATCTCAGGGGTTGTCAGTGGTCTCGTGCCCCGCAGCGTATTTATTTTAGTGTAGGTAGATAAGAGTCTCGGCACGAGGTCAGGTTGTCAGTAAGTTCGTATATAGCCTGCGTACGTGGATTTTAGCGCACTTAGCTGAATTGGGCGGAAATTTTTTTTTTTTGACAGACAACCTCCGACGTAGCTATTTGTAGCTTGTTGACTACGTGAAAAGTTATCCCACCGCCTTTGCCATGCCTCGAACATCACAGAGAGCTCGTGCTCTGCAGGATATCGACACTGCAATTGAGTGTCTCATATGTACTGATGTATTAGCTGCATCATCCTCAAAAGATGATGTGGATGAGGATGGTAAGGATATCGAGAGCTTTGGGGATATTGAGAGCCTTCTCGTGGCTCGAGCATCTATTGCCAGACAGCACTACTACCTACCTCAGAATACCAGTGCTGGGCGACATAATGTCGATGTCCTAGAGGCATATATCCAATTGGATGGCTGAATAAGCAACCTACGTAACGTACGTTAAGAATTCCACAAGCTACTGAACGATAGGTACGTGAAAAATCTTAACGCCACCATGCATGCTAATGAAATCAGCCAATCAGCAACGTTGCCAATTCGAATCCTGCCTCACCCAACGAAATCCTACCGTAACAGCCAGTGGGCACGGGTTTGGTCCTCAGGGATACTAGTCAGTGAAGTCATTACTGAGACTAGTCCCAAATGGCCTTGGTAGTGGAGGTAAAGGAGGGATCCGGAGGTGTTCGGGGAGCTGCGGTAAAGGATGTCATTCCCCAATGTATGTATCAAGGTGGGAACGTAGAAATCCACGTATATACAGGCTACAAACTTGGACTGACAACCCCATAGCTAGGTTTGCCTGTAACCAGTACCAGTACTTACTGGTGGTTGTCGATGACTTTAGCCGTTATGTATCAGTAAAACCACTCAAGAAAAAGAGCGAGGCAGGAGGCGCATTGATTGAAATAATAAACCTCCTGCACCAATCTCTAAACAAACCAAGTCCAAGCAGATTGGGAAGGTGAATTTCGAAATACCAAATTAGCTATCGAATTAAAACAATTAAACGGTACCCTACCGGTACTACAGTAAAACCAATGCCATAGCCGAAAAGAATGATCTCAACATGAACTGAATGGCTTATTTGCAGCCTCCGGTATGCCAAAAGGAGAATGGGAGAAGGTATCGAAACACTCGGCATATACCAAAAACAGAATTCCCCACAAATCCCTGGTCCAGTCAAAAATTCCAAGGTGGAAAGGCAGAACTTACGACCTTTCGGACAAAAAGTAATCTGGTACGACTAGGAGACAACAGATAAATTGTCGCCATGAAGTTATGAAGGCCAGATCATAGGATATACTGAAACACATGGTATACCTATACTGGATAAAAGACCAAACCAGCAAAACTAAAACTCGCCTAGCAAAATCACCTAAGCCACGGTCAAACCCAAGCTCAGGTGAAGAGACACCCCAAATGTCTAAAGATCCGAATGAGCAATTGCAAAATCCAATGACCCCTATGTACACCCCAGTCAGCCCTCGAAACAATCCTAACCAAGTTGACAACCTCGGACCAAGTGCCCGACAAACCTGAAGCTACTGAACAGAGTAAAAAGGGCAAAGGGAAAAAGAAGTATACGGAATACTGGGATTAAAAAAGTGGGGGTCAAGGAATCTACAAGGGAGTGAAAACCCAGGATACTAGCCGTCAGCACGGACCGACAGACGAACAAGCCCGAAATTCGCTACAAGTCGATGAATGGGCCAAAGCCCGAAAAATGGAAAGGAAACAATTGGTGAAATACGAAGTATTCACCAAAATCAAGAAATCAGATATCCCAGAAGGCACCAAGATTGTCGACACAATGGGTCTATACGGTTAAAAAAAAACCCGACGGGAGTATATCCAAATATAAAGCCTAGAAGGTAGGAAGGGGATTCTCTCAAGAAGCTGGTAAATCATACGATTCTGACCGAGCTTTCGCCCAAATGATGTGACCTGAGATATTCAAATGAAGACTGCCGCTCATGACTCTCGGCACGCGTTAGGGGCGGAGGAGGAGGAGGAAGAGGAGGAGGAGGAGGAGGAGGGCGTTCTGGGAGGCCTCAGAAAGTCAGTGATCCTGCGCTGAATATGCTGACGCCTGTGTTGAATTTCCAGAGCCTCAATACGCTTCTTCTCACGCTTTAGCACCTCTTGTAGCTTGGCTGTGGGTTCAGCTTGGAGGGAGAATAGGAGTAATCCTTCAATATGTGCAAGAGCTTCAAGGGGTGTAACCGGAGGAGGCACAGGACTTTCGGCTTCTGGCTCATCGGCTTCATTAAAGAATAGGCTGCTAGGATTCGATCCTCATCATCGCTGACCGGGTCTTCAACGGTTTCAGTAGCTGGATAAATGAATTGAGTTCGCAATGCAGACTGTGAGATCTGCATATGTATGTCTTAATAGCTTGATGTTCAAGCTCTGACCAAGCCTGGCGTTGGTGAACAGGAGATGTGGAGGATGATGTCGTCATCTTGAAGATACTTGATGTTGTATATTTTTCTAACTATTGCGGGGATGGGTATTTTCTGCAATGCGGGGTAAGTTCTTATCGATAAACACCTATTTGTGGTTTAGCGCTTCTCTAGATACAAGCATTTGAATAAGAACCTAAAATATGCTTATTTACACTACAGTATACCGTATATAAGACCAGTGAAGGTATACTTGGAACCAATATTTTCTTACATCTGGTATGCTTGTATCGAGAGTACTCTGTATATATGCGGCAGGATCACACTCCATATTTTTGTTCTCCAGAGCATTCAGAATTAGCAAGTCAAGTCTTTCGAGTTTTCTTATATAGCTATCAATCTTCTCTCAATCGTTCCGCTACGGCAACCTAGCCTACTCATAGCCTGTATTCCTATACCTAAACTCTCTGGTGTCAACGATCCCAATCATAACATGTGGTGCGGAACAGCCTCCCTCAGCAACCAGTATTCTGGTTCTTACCCCTTTGTTGTCCTCTTCTATTCAGCTCGGCATGGTGCCTGGCTTGTACTTGAGTAGGGCCGTGTGCATGACCAAAGCTCGTGTGGTCGGTGGTCCCTCATTAGTGGCAGGTGAGGTGTTGCCAGCGGTGGCTGTGCTCTGTTTGGTGGACGTAGGGTTTTTTTGGGGGGGTGCCGGTGGCTGCCAAGCTCCCTGTGGTGCCTTTGCTTTGGTGATGTGGCTTGGACGGCGGCTGCTGCGTACGTGCGTGTCGGGTGTGCATCCGTAGTTGTGCTGGCGGTGGATGGTCGCTCTGTCTGCGTCAAGACAATGTTCCGCGCTGGTTTTTCGAGTGGGCTCCTTGCATCTACCTATCGCTTTCATGATGGTGTGCCTCTGCCCAGAGTTCTATGAGGCCCTGAATGTGGAATTGTGACACTTTGACACTTTTGTTCCTCCCCAGGGACCTGCCTTATCAAAAATTTTATGACCTCCTCCTCGCCGTTCGTATCCGCCGAGATCCCTGGATCTTTCACGGCAGATGCCGGGGCCTTCGATCTCCCTTTTTGTCCTTAAGGAAGCATTGTGGTTGTGGTTGGCTGAGCAACGGTGTGGTGTGGGAGTTACAAATTCCCTTATTCGCCGGTGGTGTCGTGACGTCGCTCCGCATCTGTTCTCGTGCCCAGACTCTAAACCTGGGCTGCCGCCAAGACAATTAATACTCCGCATCGTGGTGTGAGTGGATACAAATTTGTAGGCCTCGTGGAGCTCATCACAATTAATAAACAGTGGATAATCAGCTCGGCTCTTGCCGCACCCCTAGTGTCAACTTCTCATCAAAGTCCCTCTTTTCTTTTTACCCCTCATCGACCATGGCGGTGCTTAAGGTTCTGAATCCATCCATTTGATTCAGTTGCAATCGTAAGCACATACTGGTAGTCATTGATTGGTACTCGGGTTTGCCCTGTCAACCATGTCGCTCTAGCGCCGGAAGCGCTGCTTCCTTTTTCAGCCACTACTATGGGGCAAATCTTGGTGGCAACCAGACTACAGATCTTGCTCAAGCCATTTGGTATTCTCCTTCGGTACATCAGACAGTATCGACTGAGATAATGGCATTCCCTATATTATTGTTATCAATACCTGTAAGAATACAAGCTATGAGGCTGGGATCGTGGCGGAAGGCTTACGGAGCCGAGAGAGGACTGGTAATTACTTTATTGAATCGGGTGAAGTACTCGTTAAGAAAGCTCTAACTAACTAATTTTTTACGGAGTCATAGACTATGGTGGTCACCCAGGGGCCTTTCCAACTTCACGGGCTAGTCCCTGCCCTCCCCTAAATATTTACATGATTTATCCCAAGAATCTTACCATCTCCGTGCACCATTCCTCGTCCTTGCTTGCCTGCTCCTGTGACTTGCCCATCCCGTCTCCTATCCATGGACATGTACACCGCTGCACGTGTGCTGCATTTTGTGGAGTCCAGCCGTCACATACGCAACTGGGGTCCTCAGTCTTTCCCATCTCCTTGAGCCATTGCCATTGAGGTCCCTTGTCTGTCACCACGTATGTGAGTCCCCTCACCGCCTCTCTTGACCACTTGAGATGAGCCGGGTCCATGCCAAGAACTGAGCTGCCAAGAACGTCTGGTGCGAGACACTCAGTCGTCTCGGCCTCTCTGTCATCTCTATTCACAGGTACGTCAGATCCTGTATCCGTTTTATTGATCTCGGTCCCAGTCTCTTATCTACCTACGCGCTAAAATAATTATGCTGCGGGGAAAGAAGGCTAGAGTGTCTGGGAACGAGAACACCGTTTTATCATGTCCAGCGCTATCGTGTCACAATATTCCCATGCCATTGCCACCCCTACCTCTTCCGCGCCGGCGACCGTTGCCATTGTTCTTAGGTATATCCCAGCCCTCCCCGTCGCTCCCGCTGCTCTCCCCTCCATCCTGCCGTCTGTCCACTCTTCCACGGCTTCCGCATCTAGCTCTTCCACTCTCACCTCCATCTCTCCATGGTATTCCCTGCTCATCCACTGCAGCTGGGAGTCTTCCTCTATCACTGATTGCAGGGTCTCCTCCGCCTTTGGCCTCAACTCCGGCAGGTGTCTTCCGTATACCTATGCAGCCCATCGTATCCTCCTGTTGTGCATCACTTCTCAGAGGTCCGACATCCCGGTCGGTAGAATATGCTGTTCACAGCGTATATTATCAGCGCGAGCCCATGAAATACTCCACTTCCTATATTCCTGTGGCAAAATGATATACAATCCTAATTCCCCCACGCTCACATGATTAGTTGTCTCAACACCAGTCAAACATCCTGCTTTGTTCTTGGTGCGTTCAGTCTTGGCATGGACCTTTGGTATGCACAAGTGAGCAGGCTTGCGAACCAGACTTGCATTTCCACGGATAGTCTTTGTTGCTGTTCGCTTGGGTCTGGGTACAGCTCTTTTCCCCAGAGCATAATTATTTTAGCGTCGGTAGATAAGAGTCTGGGCACGAGATCAGGTACAGCTCACATCCGTAGGTGAGTATTGGTAAGATTTGCTGTACCGCTCTTTTCTCTTGCCGGGAGTCTGCCTAGCCTTCATACGATCTCCCACGCAATTAACTAAAGACTAAAACTAAAATGAGGCGAATATGTCGCCTATATACCTGCTCAACGTCCGAAAACTCTCTCCACTGGGAATCATAACCAATAACTGTCTCCATCAAATTGGCCCTTCCCTTACCCTTGCAATCATGTGAGTTCGAGGGCGTTTATGGGTAACTCCCTACCAGAACACATGTTTAAAGCTTTGTATGATTATCTACACGATGGCCAAGAAAACGCTTGCCAAAGTCACTCGGCTTCTCTTTTGCATGCTCTGGGTCTCCGACATATCTCACGCTTTTCTAGCGCACTCAATGCCCTTCGTTCTCCTGTGGCTCTTAACATTACTGCACTTGAAACATCCAGGGCTTCCCCGCACATTTGCCAGCTCTCGTATGTCAAGCTCAACCCCTGTTATTTTCTGTGCCAGAAGCCTTGCTATGCCGGACGGAGAGCCCTGGATTTCCTATAGCAAGAGTTGACTGTAGGTGCGGATACCTGGGTACATATGTATCCCACCACAAACCCCCAGGGCTACTCGCATGAAAACAACTTCAGCCCACATATCTATCAGCCGCGGCAGACAGACATCCACACTCTAAACCAGAGACTGAAAAGAAAAAAGCACCAATCCAGCTAATTTGCCCACAGCGTGGGTCTTTTTTTTCTTTTTAAGCAATCATTAATCGCATTCAGCCTATCTAGACTATGACGATAGACTGCAGCTTCGGGGTCCCCGAATGGCCTCTCTTCATCCACTGGGGCCTGTCCCAGCCCTCCCCTCTATCTACAAATGTTAAATTTACAAAAGAAACGCCGCCACTCGTTCACACCATCCTTCATCCCGCCACATTTATTCTGACGACATTCCTTTCCGGTCCCCAATCCACGGGCAGCGCTGTAGATGCGCTGTATTCTGAGGTGTACAGCGTGGGTCTCACGAGGACAAAATGGTGAACGCCGTTCGTAACTATGCATATGTGTAAGGGAGGGTTGTCTAATAGTTTAGAGACAGGACGATAACGGTGGTAGGTGGTATGAACCCATCACTGGTGGTATATATGTATACATAATCTCCTCCAAACCCAGACTAAATCTCTCAACTTGGAATCTGGGATTCGCAGTCTACCATTCACGAATTAGTTCTCAGGTTCTCAAGCTGAATACTGCTGCATCGGTGATGTCTGCTAATTTGATGTTATTCCATCAAAAAATGATGCGGCTTCTGCGGATCCCTACTATACTTCTCCTGCTGTTGACCCTCCCCCGGGCCATTGCCCTGTTCATCTACCCTGATGGCTCGAGGTGTTGGGAATGCACCGTCGGAACGGTCGGTTGTGATCCAGACACCCGCACTGCACCTCCCTTCTTGCAGGGAGACGGCTTTCAGTGCAGCACAGCCACGACTGCATGTGGGGGGGTGAAGCTCCCTGATGGATACGTCGTACCTACGTATGACCCGGGAAAGAAAGAAAACCGAATCTGTGGCAGCTGGAATGGGTGTATTCATGCGTGTGCATTTTTCATATCCGAAGATGTGGCGCTGACGGCGCAGGTGTGCTGCTTTAAGGAGGGGTCACCGGTGCGTTCATTGTTATTTAGGGTCCGGGGGGTTGGTGGAATTTATGAAGTATATTGCTAATTTAGAGGGTCATGATCATGTTAATGAGGTTGGGGCTGTAGTATATCCCTGAATTTTACTTCCGCCCACCAGACAGGGACAAAGTACAGGGGAGCTCAACTCACACATGGCGGAGCCCAACTTCCACAGAGAGGGTCCCAAATCCCACAGTGGTGCAAACTACAGCAACCCCGCAACCCACGCAAGGTAAAGGAGTTGGCATCTCCTGTTCACTTGTAGGGTCCGCCTCAGCAGCATACAAATCTGCATTATCCTCTGCCTCGACCGCCAGGGGCGGTAGTGGTTCCTCCGCCCTCCTATCTTACTACTCGCAAGCACTCCACCTTGCCTGTATCCGCTCGTCCCCTCGATGTGCAGTCCCAGAGTGTTCTCAGGTGGAAGCTACACTGAAAAGTATGCCAAAAGGGTGTAAAGAGGGAGGAGATGAACATCTTGGGAGTGAATTTGAAGAGGGGATATTTGGGGAGCTGATTAGAGGGAGTGGGTTCGGGGATATTGAGGGTCGGAAGGCCAAGACTGATGCAGCCATTGAAGACCTTCTGCGGAAGGTTCGTGGGGGAGATGTGGGAAGTCCGTTCTTGAATTTTATGCTCGCGATTATTGCGAGTGGGGGTGGGACTGGTACGGATACAAAGGCGCTGGTGGGGGGGTATTATGGGACGGTTCAGGTGTTTGGTGACCTCCAGCCACTATTTGATAAGTACATTCAGACTAAACTTCAGGGGTTGAGTGGGGGAAGCCTGCCGCCGCTGCAGCAGGCGATAGACAATATTGCGCGGTCCCATTCGCAACTGCTAAAGTGCGGAATTGGTCCGTCCTTCGCATCGCAAGCTGCACCAAACGTGAACAGTAACACTGCAGCCAA
>Ga0307514_10003878_pt1 | contig 14020 bp, 12 predicted proteins | sample 16_EM_MG_FD_203088 | JGI IMG/M metagenome (GOLD analysis project Ga0307514, IMG submission 203088) | Populus trichocarpa ectomycorrhiza microbial communities from riparian zone in the Pacific Northwest, United States - 16_EM | ecosystem: Host-associated > Plants > Roots > Unclassified | place... | reverse complement strand
GTAGTAAGACAGGAGACGGACGGAACGAGCGATGGATTGTCAATAGCCACATAGATCTGGCGACTTGGAATGATGTGTATAATTAGTAAAGAGAGAATTGCATTTTGCGCGCAGGTAGAAGGAACGCGTGGAGTGGTTTTCGCAGCGTCACCCATCGCATTGCAAGCCCGATGCAAACGCGTGCCCAATGAACCCATTCCTACGTATGGTCACAGTTGGCCTTCACCGCCAGAGTGTTCGTTTAAAATTGGAGACCGACAAAGCGAGAAGAAACGGTGAAACAGCGATCGGAGGGCGATATGCAACGCGACGCGTGGTATTAAGGCCGCGCGCGGAGTAATCCGCCACCGGGGTGTCTCTGACGGCTCTGACGGAGCGCGTCCACTCTGACGGAGCCATTCCGCCCGGACGGAAATATTTTTTGCTGATGAAGCCCTGTTTAGTAACACTGACAACTAAACTCGCGGATTACCAATCAGCTGCCTGAGCGCTCTTCGCCTAACAGGCTTGTGAAGTTGTGCCCAATCAATATGCCACTAGCTTTCGGACACTTCCGAACGATGACCACCAAAAGCTAGTAACAAGGCGAATCTCTCCTTGCACATACCTATATCATTAGTCAGACTGTGAGAGTGAAGTATGACGGAACACCATTAATTCTATTAATGTCCTGACAATCAACTTAGATACCGAAAAAAGATGTTTCTGCATCGTTCGCTATTGGGTGTGATGGCAAAAACCTTCTTCGAGAACTCGCCGCATAATTTCACCCGACGGGTGTATAGGTTTCACTTCACCAATGAAGTGACAGCAGAGTGTTCAATACTTGCTACAACTGCAGTAAAGCATTTCTTGGACAACTGGGTTGGTGGCGGTTTCTTCCGCGTGGTATTTGAAGTGAATACATACAACTGTATGTAGATTGCCGTTTTGGATACATCTATCTGACATTTTAGTAGGTACAAATAGTGATCTATTCGAAAAATGGGAAAGTATCCCACCAGAGTTACAAAAAAAGATCTTTGCTAGACATATGGCCAGGATCAACAAAATCAATAGTCGAGATCGGAATCCACCTGCTGCCACAGGGTGGGATCCGGAGACAGTAAACAACGATGTGGACGTGTAGCTGCACATTTATGTAGTATATATTAGTTTGATGGTTTATCATTGGAATACAATTGATAGAAAACTGACGAATATCTGTCCACATGTAAATGGGTCTAAAATCACGACCAGAATGGCAATCGGTGAAACACATGGCGAGATTCTGATAATCAACTGTGAGTCCTGACAAGGATCTCGGCGAGTATATGTGAGGACTCTGACAGCGGACAGTGGGTTCTGACAAGATCAGGGCAATAGCATGAGAGGCCTTTGACAAGATCCCAGCAACTATACATGCGGACTCTGACAACTGATGGTGGGCTCTGACAAGACCAGGGCAATAGCATAGGAATCCTCTGACAAGATCGCGGCGACTATACGTGCGGACTCTGACAACTGACAGCAGGCACTGATATAACTAGGACGATAGCATCAGAATCCTCTGACATGATCAGAGACACTACTCTGACAACCGACTGTGAGTTCTGACCAGACAGTGCGATTGCACCAGTAGCCTCTGCCGAATCATCCATAGTGCAGATCTAGCATAGTTGATTACACCATGTCGTGCACAAACACTCTCGCTATCACCCCAAGAGTACTTAGTTAGTACACCAAAGTAAAGCGGTAAGATAGAAATACTACCATAAGCTTGCTGTGTATTACGCGTTTATTTTCCTCATTATGTATAATGGCTCTGGGCACAATTCCATTATCCGCCGTTATGGCTGGTACTGGAGACTAATGGAGGATATATAGCTTACAGTAAATTACATGTGGCAAAATAACTTTTTCCCGACGCATAGCAGATCATATTGGATAGTATATTGATGTTACACTGATGGTTGATTGCTTCCATATTCACAATAATGTACATTGAGTTAAATAGTAGAGTTATGCTATATGTCTTCTAGTTGAGTATATTTTGCAAATTTCTATACATGTCTGTATACCTGCATACTTGTACACCTGCATACGTGCACATCTACCCATGCCCAATGGTCTGAATTCAGGCCTGCTGCTAGCTGACTGATGAATACACAAAGAAATATCTCTGGTATAATTCGAATCTGTTTCAGTGGATATTGTACACACCCACTAACCACTACACTATCAATGTACTTTACTGAATATTACATCATGTTAGGGCTGTTTGTAGGTATACAGGTTTATTACTGTTATATCATTGTGACAAGAATGTGGAATGGCTGCAACATTTATGCAAATGCTGAATACTACTCAATGGATTAATATTACCCTATTCAACTAAATACTCAATCATTTACAATGTCATATTTGCTGGTATTTTGCATTACTGTAGTATTTTAAGCTACTATTCCCCAGTAATTAGAATGTTAAATTTAGTAATATGCTACACTCACTGGACTCTGGGAGTCATGCTGCACTTGGGTAAATGTGGCACTGCAGTCACATCAATAAACGGGGGTTTTTTGGCATAGTAGCTTTGCCCTCTGTCTCTCCCATCTAGCTGCGCCTTAGTCAACAAATTAACACAGCGGGAAAATGAAGTAATTTTTTTGGTGAGATTGAGACTAAATTACATGACTATGAATGACTAACACTAATTATTTTTTAGCTGGGCTTGAGACAATCCTAGTGACTCCTTTGTAATGTGAGCTTCGCTGCGCTCAGGGGTTAATATGAAGATTTGGTTAGCATACTTGAGTAGTCGACAAAGTTTCACAAATCTCAAGTAAAGAAGAAGTAGACAGGATTGGAGCACACGTGCAGGTGCTGTGCACCCGCTCTGTATTCTCTCTTCACTTCCAGCTCTCACATTTCCATCTAGCTGTCATTTCTCCCTCACCCTTGCCCTCTCTCGTCCACTCACCCTCTCGTTCACTCCCTCTACCAACCCTATCTTCCTATCTTCTCCGCCAATGCGTAACTACTGTATTAATGCCAGTCCAGTTCCCTACTCCCAGTCTCCGCTGTACAGGCTCCTGTACAGGCTCCGATACTTCACTCAAAGATGGCACTCTAATCCTTGGCGCAATGCTTGGCGGCGCTTTGTAATCAATTCTGTATTGCTAGAAATGAAAATCTTCATATCATCTTCTCTCGTGGCAAGCGAGGTTGCGAGCTTAGTCACGAGAGGTTGAGACAAGTCGACTCGGATGACTAGAACAAAGGATGAGGAATCTTATGTATTTAGAACCGGTCGTGATATCACTCATAAGAATCCAATCGGGAACACTAACAGTGTTGACCAAGTGGCAGCATCCCTCTACCTCCTATCGCGGTACTCAACATTGTTATACTTCCTACCCCCACGGTCACGTTCCCTAGACCTTGACCTCGTCCACCGTCGTTTCCGCTCTCTATCATCATCGCGCCGGCGATCCCTATGGTCGTCATCTCTCCTCCTATCTCTGTCATCCCGTCTTCCATTCCATCCCTCATCTCTATCTCTTCTGGGCAGCGCAATCTTCCGCTCTCGATCCAATCCATTCATTACCCTTTCTGCAGCGCTTTCTTCCACTCTTTCCCTCGGCTGTGTCTGCACCGGTGAAGTCTGTATCTGTACAGAGCCTACGAACTCGACCTTCTCCCTTATTTGCTCTATCTTTGCTCGCTCCCTCGCTCCCGCAATTCTGGTCTGGTTTGCTGCAAGCTCTTCCACGAATGCTTCTTCATTGAACGTAGTTGGATCCCATAACTCAGGTGTAAGGTTGGTAGCATACTGATCTATCTCATCAAGTCCCACAAATGCTGTAAGTTTCTGCAGAAGGTTTGGATTCCGCAGCGACGAAGAGCGTAGTAGTTTCTTATTGAAATGCACCCCCTCCGTCTTGAGGTCCCGGAAATGTGAGAATTTACCGACGAGAGAGGGCGGAGGTGAGCCCGTGGGAGAAGGGGGAATCAACGGGATCGAGGTTGGGAGCGTTAACGAGTGTATTAGGCTGCGGGAGGTAGAATATGGTGATAATGGAGGTCCTTGGCCCTCCTCGGGTTCTGGTGATGGGGAGACCGAGGGAAGGCGCAGGGGGCCAACTATTGGGGCGTCTGCCGTTGCGGGTTCTAACGGTGGTGGTGTAGTGTAGGATATAGTTGAATATATAGTACCATCTGTAATAGTATTCGTAGCGTCAGAAGAGGCAGGTAAAGGCTGAGACACATGTCAGTTTAGTTCGTTAGTGATAGTAGTTGAAGTAGGGCGTCTGCGTACCTTGGGTGGGGTTTGCACTACCGGTGAGGGGTCTGGCTTTGGAGGTGAAGCTAGGGGGCGGGACTGGAGAGATTGGGGGGGATGTTCGTCTTCACTATCACTGCCATATTCGTCGACAAGACCCATAACTGTTGCGGTTGTCGTTGCTAGGTCCAACAGCTGCGTAGCACTATCCCTCGTCATTTACCCTGTCTGGGTGCTAAACTTGAACTCCCGCACCTACTCGAGTAACAACTCCAACACTCAGCCTCCTACTTCTATACCATCAACATCCATCAAAATGTCTCTCTTTACAACCCCATCTTATGCCCATAGTAGTCATACAGTTAATGGCATCCGCAAACATGCCTTCAACCCGTTCGTTTCCCGTTTCCGACACCTTCCCCGAAGTTGCTAACTCCACCTCTAGCTACACTGACAATGGTGGATCTATAATCGGCATCGCAGGCGACGATTTCCTCATCATGGCTGGTGATACAAGACACACCTCGGGCTACAACATCAATTCCCGCATGGAAAAGAAAGTATTTCGGCTTGGAGAGGAATCGTCTTTGGTGCTTGCTACTGTTGGGTTTGGTGCAGATGCAAAGAGTATTGCTGATACCATGAGGAGAGCTGTTGATGTTTGCTTCCTATCCATTGGCTTCATCATAATGGCTGCAGGCTTATCTGGGGAATAGGATTTCAAGTTCCAGCACAATTTGAAAGACATGACGGTTTCGGCGGCGGCGCAGTACCTCTTCACCGTCCTGTATGGAAACCGCTTCTTCCCTAAATACGCTTACTGTATCCTCGGAGGTCTCGATAAAGACGGAAAGGCGCGGCTATATTCCTACGACCCTGTGGGTTCTTACTCGAAGGAGGGAGAACGTCGTGCAGCAGCAGGTGCGGCCAGTTCGTTGATCGTGCCGTTCCTGGATAACCAAGTCAAATCTACCCTCTGCGCACACAGACGACACGCTGATGTGGTGACGAATAGGTTGAGTTCAAGAATCAGTATGTCCCCGGCACGCTCGGAATGGAGGAGAGACCCGTGGAGTATCTACCGAAGGAGAAAGTGGAGAAGCTGGTGAAGGATGCATTTACAAGCGCTACCGAGAGACATATCGAGGTTGGAGATGGTCTACAGATCGTTATTGTTTCCGCGACGGAAGGCTTCCATGAGGAAGTTATTGAACTGAAGCGTGATTAGATGGGGGTATATTAATTGCGCCGCCTTTTACGAACAATACTGTGATGATTGGATGTTGAGCGTGTCGTGGTGATGATTATTTTAAAATGGGGAACCATTCCATATCAGACGACGTACGAACTGATAGACGGATCATTTAGGCGATAGAAGAGCAACATTTCGAATCAATAGAGGCAGATTGCCCAGGGGAATATCTCAGTGAAAGGAAAGGCAGTGGTTGTTCGTTGATTTATCACTTGTCCATTCCCAAGCTTCCCCGTAAGGATTAAAACTTAGTTGATGTTTAGTCTTGGCCTTGGCGCCATCCTTTAGGGTACCTCCAAAGCTCCCCTCCATCCGCCATCCTTGATTCCATTCTCATCATCCTCCATCCCCTGTAACCCCACGTTTTGAAATTATCTTAGATACCCCCCTTTGAGCTTTCCTCGCCATTCAGACACTTCAAACATTCCCCCCCAATGGTTCGCTTCCGCCACCCCACCTCCGACCTCAGCAATCACCGTGCTAACCACATCATCAGTCCAGTCCCTTCAGCATAAATGGCGGTGCTGTAGTAGCTATGTATATGCTCCCTCATCTCCAGATGCCCGATTAAAGCTGATGACGAAGTAAACAGGGTCGGCAAAGATTGTGTCGCTATTGGCTGCGACCTAAGACTCGGAATGCAAGCTCTAACAGTCTCCAACAACTTCCCCAAGATCTTCTCGTATGGCGACGCATATCTGGGACTAACGGGACTGGCAACCGATGTTACCACCATGTATAACTCATTCATCAATGGACCAACGGAAGCTGATAGGGGCGGTTAAATGTTAGGTCTGAGCTCTTTCGCTACAAGGTCAACATGTACCGACTCCGCGAAGAGCGCGACATCGAGCCGGAAACCATGGCGAACCTTGTCTCATCCTCGCTATATGAGCGGCGCTTCGGCCCTTACTTTATCTCGCCTGTCATCGCGGGGATCAACCAGAGGACAGGAAAGCCGTTCATCTGCGGATTTGATTCCATCGGGTCCAATCTCTAGTCCTATCCTACCTATCAATACTGATAAATGGACAGCTGCATCGATTTTGCAAAAGATTTCATCGTTTCGGGTACGGCATCAGACCAACTGTTTGGAACCTGTGAGAGCTTGTGGGAGCCCGATCTCGAGCCCGAAGATCTGTTTGAGACCTGTGCACAGGCGTTGCTGAACGCGGTTGATCGCGATGCGTTATCAGGCTGGGGCGCGCATGTCTATGTTATTACGAAAGACAAGATAATCAAGAGATTGCTTAAGGGTATGTCCTACCTCCTTTGGGAATTGAGATGAAAGCTAAGTGACGGTGGGGGACATAGGGAGACAAGATTAGACGACGAAAACCGCCATCCATTGATACAGCTACACGGTGTTTCAAATGATAGTGATGCTGCGGAGCCGGTTTAGGGAAGGAATAATAACGATGCTGATACATAAGACGATGAATAGACAATGTATACATCTGATATTCAACCAGTCAGTTTGTCTGCCGATTGTCATCCATCATAGCTAGTCGCCTCATCAGTCGGAAGTGAATCGGCCCACGTCCCAAAGATCTGCCCAACACACAGGTACCATCCACAAACGTGGGAATACAGGAAGGTCAAAGGCACTTTAAATTGATTATCCAATTTCGAATAGAGTATATCACGTCAACTATGACTTTCCAATAGTGATCATACCTCATCAAGCCCACCGGTGTTTTTATCTGCTAGAACACAGAACATGCGGCGTAATTCTAAGAAAATACAACGTAATTTTCATAACGTTCCGGAAGGTCTCAGTGGAACGCATACGGCCCAGGCGTCTTATAAGGGGGTGGGCACCCAGCGCCCACGCCTAAGAAGCCGCTAGTAGGGCTTCGTGCACTGCACTAAGAAATCCTGGGGTTTTTTTTTTCAAAATTGCAAATTACTCAAAAACAACAACACAATGGAGAGAAATCAGAGACTGCATTATGATAGATAACTGCAAGGCCAATATGCCAATATATGCATCCAAAAGTAAAGTCAAATGGACCAGTTTTGGTGATGTTTAAAATGTGAGTGAGAGTTTATAAAGCTGATAGATGTGTATCTGCCTTTTGACCCCCCGGTTTTATCACCAATTATGAATTGAATTTGCTAGTAATAATAGCAGAGTACATACGGCATGCTAGCTGTCAGTTGGTATCAGGCTTGGCAAATTCAGAAAGTTGCTGAGAGATACAATTTTAAAGTTGCAAAACTGGAAGTTACTTTCTATTATATAACTTAAGGAATTTTGCTCCAAGTGACATTTCACAATTTCTAGAAACAGCTAAGTTCACTGTAAATGGCCCAAAAAGTATGAGTAAGAATAGTTGCAAGAGGATTATTGAATTTCAGCAAGAATTAGTGGAGATATCAAATGATATAGAGTGTTAGAGGTTTTTTTCTAGTACTAAATACAGATCTTACTAGTAGATTGCACAGTTACTATAATATTTTGATATAGTCTCTGAAATAATTGTCTTATCTAATATCTATTAACACTATTAGTAGTATTTGTTCCAAGTAATTGTTATCTGGAATAAACTTGAACCAGCTGTTGATAGATTAATAGAGTTTACATAGTATACTACAGAAATTATTTTGATAATACAGTCGCTATACAAAAGTCTTGGTGATTTGGTTCATGCGCCTTCTCCTAAATAAACCCTTCCACAACAAAAATCCATATTACACCACATCCCAAGATGGTACAGCCTTGAAACCAATAATACAAAGCGTCGAGATAGTTACAATGACGTCTCTGTTGTTAGGGGTTTTCTCTTAGCAGTGATAATGATACATGTGATTGTTAAAAGACAACAAATGATGGAGTTACTCTTGGTCTAGCCACATAATATGCATAACACCAATCTATGACATTGCAAGTATGCTCGTCATGGGGTCTTTAGCTGGATCACCCATGAGTCGGGTGTAGTTTGGATAAGCACCAGAGCTTAGTAGATTCATTTTTGATGATGTAGCTATATTGCCATTACTGGGAAAACAAGATTTTACTTGGTTTTAGCAGCACGCATAGTTGTCAACCACATTCATTCTTCTGATACTAGCAGGACTAGTCTGTTTGGACTGGACATCACTTCAACACACAGACACTGCAGACCATAATCAATATGCGAGTACATCAGCAAAATGTAAATCAGTCTGGAAGCCCCACGCAAACCTCCCAGACACTCCGGTAGCCCTCACCAGTGCTTCCAAGTGCCTCCAGATGCTTCCAGGCCCCCCTGGAGCTTTGCAAAGTGCTCTCAGACTCTGCAAGAGCATTCTCAGGTGCTCCTGAAAGTACCTGCAGTTATGGATGTGCCTTCAGGACACTACGAGATATGACAATTAGGATGGTCGGATTTTGTAGCAAGTGAAACCTCTGCACAGGTCTATGGGAGACGTCGAGAGCAGCTCTGCGGCAGACTTGGTGCGGTGTTCTCAATGCAACAGTTCTTAGGGTTCCATAAGCACAAGGCATGTTGTCTATCATATTTGTTATTGTTATAGTCACAAATTTCCTACCTCATAATGTGGCATGCATTCTGTCCAGTATCTCTATATATCTACAAATGGTCAATCTGGCCACAGATGGTAGTCGAGCATAATCGGAGACGCCCATTGAGAGAACCTAGAGATGCACCACCTGGAGGCTATTGTGGTGAAATGACAGAGCTAGAAGGTAGAGAGCCCACCAAAAACATTTCGCCACACCTCCTGCGAGATACAAATGGAATTCGTGAAGGAGAGTGGTTCTAGCTCAAGGAGCGTAGGAAGATGGTGAGAAGATATGATACTACCCAGCCGTAAAGATCCACCAAATTGCGTGAATTCATCAAATCTCGGAAAGAGCCAGTGAGACCAAAAGTTGGGAAAAATAGAGTCTGTGTTTGCGTTGTATGACAAGATGAGATAAAAATGGGATGATGTCGATCTACCCAGGGTCTCCCGAATATATACTCCATGTCACTCATTCGACCTCCATTACCCCTGTATCTCGGTACACCCACCGTCACTGCTAAACGATGTACTTGGAGGCTGTGGTGGAGCGTGTTTGGAGATGCAATTGGAGACAGACATTGAGTGACCTCAGAGATACAGTTGGAGGCCATGATCGAGCGAGTTCGGGGATGCACTTGGAGGCCATGATCGATCGAGTTTGGAGATGCACTGGGAGGCCAGGATCAGACAGGTTTGGAGATGCAATTGGAGGCCGAGATCGAAAGAACTAAGAGATGCAGTTGGAGGCCGTGATCGAGTGAAGTCAGATATGCACTTGGAAGCTGTGATCGATCAAGTTTGGAAATGCACTGGGAGGCAGTGATCAAGCGAATTCAGAGATGCAACTGAAGGCCGAGATCGAATTAACTGACAGATGCATTCAGACGCCGAGATCGTGTGAGCTTAGAGATGCACTTGGAGGCTGTGAACGAGCGAGTTCGGAGATGCAATTGGAGGCCGAGATTAAGTGAACTCATACATGCACTTGGAGGCAGAGATTAGGTGAACTCAGAGATGAACTTGGAGGCCGAGATCGATTGAGTTTGGAGATGCACTGGGAGGCTGTGATGGAGTGAGTTCAGAGATGCAATTGGAGACTGGAATTGAGTGAACTCAGAGATGCACTCGGAGGCCATGATCGATCAAGTTTGGAGATGCACTTCAAGGCCATGATTGATAGAATTTAGAGATGCACTGGGAGGCCGTGATTGAGCGAGTGTGGGGATTCAATTGGAGACCGAGATTGAGTGAACTCAGAGATACACTCCCAGGCTATGATCGAGCGACGTTGGAGATGCACCTGTACATTATGATGGAGTGAGATTGGGGGAGTACTTAGAGGCGGTCGATTTGAAGGGAGGCGCGCTGGCAGTTGAGACTCTGTTTATTGGTTAACTTGTAGTTGTGGGAATGTAGAAAGTTAAGTACAACATCCGCCGAGAGATGAGAAACTAGCTGGGAGCGGAAGACTGTCGATCTTGGGATGAAGCTGTACTTGGTGTATACTGTACTCAGTGTTAACTCAAGGTTATGACATGGAGAGATAGAGAGTGATAACCTAACTTTGTGTTCTTAGGTAATAGTACAGTTGAGCACAAGAAAGGGAGAGATTAGAGGAGATGGGGGAAATCATCATGAGAAACTGGGACTTCAGAGAATTGTATGGGCAAGTCAATTGACCATCCCCGATACGGCAGGTACGAGTCCTGATTCGGCAGGTAATAACACCAATGAGAGGTCTTCTAAACCCAATCAGGCAAGTCGTACTCCTGATATCACATAGCCGCTCATATTCTTCATATCGTTGTCATCTTCATCCCCCATCACTCTCTTTCTCGTCCACAACTCTACCATTATTGCAAGAACACAAAGTTAAGTCATCCCTCTCCATCTCTCCATGCCATGATTATGAGAGAATGGTGAGTGCAGCATACCACAGGTGCAGCATACACCGAGTATGGCATACACCCAGTACAGCATACACCGAGTACAGCATACACCTAAGAATGTCTGGTATCTCTTCATTGTCATGATTTCGTGTTGACCCCTAAATGTAGCTTCAGCTTCTGGTGTACCTCCCTCTCGATCGACCGCCACCAGCCAGATATCCATAAGAGCTTCAAAGGTACGGTTACCTTGCCACATTCCCACGGCTCTGTGTTACTAACCGATGAATAGAGTCTCAGCACCTGGCGCGCCTCCCAGCGACTGCCTCTAGATCGACCACCTCCAAGTACTTCTCCAAATCTCATTCAATCATAGCCTGCTAGAGGTGAATCTTCGAACTCGCTTGATCATAGCGTCGGAGTGCATCTCCGACTTCACACGATCTCGGCGTCCAAGTTTATGTCCAAACTCGCTCGATCATGACTTCCCAGTGCATCCCGGAGTTCATTCAAACTCGGTCTCCTATCGCATCTCTGAACTCGCTCGATCACAGCCTCCCAGTGCATCTAGGACTTTATTCAAACTCCGTCTACTATCGCATCTCCAAACTCGCTCAATCATGGCCTCCAAGTGCATCTCTGAGTTCACTCAATCTCGGCCTCCAAGTGCATCTTCCAGTTTACTTGATCTCAGCCTCCAATTGCATCTCCAAACTCGCTCGATTATGGCCTCCCTGTGCATCTCCAAACTGGATCCATCGCAGCGTCAAAGTGCATCTCGGAGTTCACTCGATCACGGTCACCAAATTCCTCTCTCAGTTCAGTTGATCTCGGCCTCGAATTTCATCTTCAATCTCATTCGATCCCGGTATCCCAGTGCATCTCCAAACTCAATCGATCACAGTCTCCAAGTGCATCTCCCAACTCGCTTGATCACGGCCTCCAGGTGAATCTCTGAGTTCACTCAATGTCGGTCTCCAATTGCATCTCCAAACTTGCTCAATCACGGCCTCCCAGAGCATCTCCAAACTCGATCGATCATCCCAGTTCATCTCCGAGTTCACTCATTTTCGATCTCCAATTGCATCACCAAACTCGCTCAATCACGACCTCGGAGTGTATCTCTGAGTTCACTGTATCATCATCTTCAGGCGCACCTTGAATTGCTTTCAAGCACCGTCTACAGGCAGTCCAGATATACTGTGTTTTAATGGGTAGTGATATAGACACATAGATACATAGATGAGAATACAAACTGAATACAGGAGTTTTAAAAACCGTTGAACGATTGGTAGTAGCCATGATATCAAGGTGCACCAGCAGTGTTCCCAGGTTTGTTGCTGGCGCTACCAGGTGCTCCTAGGCTTGTCGGTGACACTCCCAGTTACTCTGAAGGGCAGCAGGAATGCCCTTCTAGGGTTGGATACTCTCCTGAAATTGATGCAGCTAAGTTTACATTCCACATCTACTCACACAGTCTTGGAGGCTTCCAGTGACTAAAATACATTTTGCTGATGTAACTGGGATTTGAGGCTCATTGCCTGAGGAGAAAAGAACCCTTAGGATACTCCACGGTCAAAAAGATTGGTTTTGGTCTACGCATAACACAATGGTGGAAATTATGATATTGGCTGACGATAAGAGGCTTGATGCAATCGTGTTCATTGGTTGGAGTTGGTATGCATCGCAATGACATGTGCAGTGTCAATTTCAGCAGATGTGTTAAATTCATTGTTGGTATTGTAATAGTTGGCTGCCAACAAAATTTATTATGGAAGCCAGACAGCCTTTAAGATGAGGTATGAATTTGCAATAAGCAATGGCGAAGATTATCAGCAGATATTCTAACTACTGGTACAAGTGGATGCAAGATGTCTAAGTTCAAGTTTGATCACTTATATTGTCTAACATGATAACATGCGATAGATGGCCTCATTCCAATCAGGAGTAAAATGCTTTGAAACCACATTTCATGATAATGATTACCTATTGGAAGGTGTGGCACTACTCACCAGGCATATGCGGAAGGGGTGTAATGCAACCATAATAATGCTATCATGAGGGCTATTGACATTGTGTCAAAGTATAGACGTGAAAACTTTTAAAGATGGATATAAAGAGATTGCATTGCTTTGGCAATGAGAAGAACAAGCTCAAGCGGCAATTCACAGTCAATATTCAGAAACAGTGAAGACGATTTTACATTATTATTCAGAATTCGGTTGATTTAAACTTCATAGTTACTTCTCTATTACACACCCATCCACTCCCACTATATGTCTGGGAGCAGATTGATACAATTCAAATATGCACACCAGAAGAATGTCCAATCCTTTGGAGATCTGATTTTGGCTTTAGAAGAGCATCATTAAATCCAGATCTCGCAAGTGATTATTGTATACACTCAATTCAAAGGAATCTGCTATGGCATATATTGATATGTCTCAGCAGGAGTGTTTCTCTTTAAAGAATTCTCCGGAGTGCATCTGTTTCCAGGGCAAGGCGTAATATATATTCAAGGAGACAATCTCCACACATGGGTACAGGTTTATATGTTGGCTGTGGAAGAATCTCAAGTGGTTGAGTCCTAGCATTAGATGAGGAAAGAAAGAGTATCTAAATCAGATGGCTGTTCATCAGCAACAACCCTGGTTTCCGTCTGAAACACCCGGGTGTTCCGGACTGCTCTGACGGCTCTGACAGAACCTCGTACCCTCTGACGGAGAATTACACGCTGCCTGTCGCCCAGGCGACGGGTCGCGTTGCACAGCACAGCACCTGGGAGCGCCAGCGACAAACCAGTGAGCGTCTGGGAGCACCTCGAATCACAGTAGAGCATTCTGGGAAAAACAACATCCGGGAACGCTGCTGGTGTGCCTGGAACTCATAGCTACTACTAATTGTGCAACGATTTTTAAAACTCATGTATTCAGGTTGTATTCTCATCTATGTATCTATTTATCTATATAGCTACCAATCTACACCTCAGAGATACACTCCGAGGCCGTGATCGAGCGAGTTTGGAGATGCAATTGGAGATCGAGATTGAGTAAACTCAGAGATGCACTGGGAGGCCGTGACCGAGTGAGTTTGGAGATGCACTTGGAGGCC
>Ga0307514_10003877_pt1 | contig 14022 bp, 12 predicted proteins | sample 16_EM_MG_FD_203088 | JGI IMG/M metagenome (GOLD analysis project Ga0307514, IMG submission 203088) | Populus trichocarpa ectomycorrhiza microbial communities from riparian zone in the Pacific Northwest, United States - 16_EM | ecosystem: Host-associated > Plants > Roots > Unclassified | place... | reverse complement strand
AGGATATCAGAAGGCATCGCAAGTTCCTCAACAGACCCGGGTGTCCTTAAGTGCTACGTTTATGTTATTTCTTTGGCTATGAATGATCCAAGCTGCCCCTTCCCGATAACTCCAATGCAAATTGACAATGGATCCTTCACAGATGGCACAGGCGATGATACGGATGGGTCTGATCATACGGATTCGACTTATCAACCCTCAGAAGGATCCGGGTCGGGTTCTGATGGGCGAGGCGGTACGAATATGGGGACCTGGAATACCTCAAGATTGCAAAATTTCGATTGGGGCAGCTTCCATTTAATGGACATCATTGGGACCGGACGTAATGGGGTAGTATACCAGGCCTATTTCCGTAACGAGAGAGTGGCTATCAAGATTTGTGACATATGGCAAAGCCGTGAATTCCACAAAGAGATGCTTTCCGAGACTAGAACATACTTCGCATTGTCACGGTTACAAGGGAGGGCCATTCCAAGGCTGAAAGGAGCCGGCTATACGGCAGGAGGCCTCTTTGCCCTGATAACAGAATTTGCTGGTTCCCCGATTCACACTCCGAGTTTAAATAATGAGGAGCGTCAAAGGACCACAAAAGCATTAGATGATATCCATAGATGTGGGTATCTACATGGAGATATCCGCCCCTCAAACATTCTGATACAACACCGTGGGGGTGGGCCCAAAGTAATGTTTGTTGATTTTACTTTTGCCAAACGTTTTTCGGATCCAAAGGAGTCGAGGAAGGAAATGGGTACCCTGAACAAAATTCTCAGATATCACTAGTTCTTTCCTTTTTTTCTTTTTAGCTAGATATCATGTACCATAGTTTTACTCTCTATATATACACCCCATAGCGAGGAATAGAATTAACTCTAGCCCCAGAACTAGTGTGCGTAAACTAAAAGAAAAGTTTAACTGGGGGCCTCTACGAGGAAAAAGGCCCGATTTCGCTGTGGATATGGGGACAACCGAGTTTATTACTATCCATCTTCCTCCTCTCAGCAAACCCCATCCATCCTCCTCTTCGTGCTTTTCATTTCCTCCTATCCGTATTGCAACTCCGTCCACTCCAGCTTGGAATTTTAGTCTACTTACCTTCATGGCCTAAGGCGTCCTGCCCATACAAATTGAGACCTAGAGGTCGTAGTGTCTTTATCACCTTGCTCATGGAAGGTTTCTAAGGGGTTACTGCCCTTCGCCGAAGGCTGCTTGGGGTCTTCTGCTTTTTCGTCAGATATTTGGTCTTCTTTCTTTCTGGTATTCATATATATGACCTAGTCAAGGCATGGTATTATGATGTCATCTGCCTGGCAACTGCATTGGTGATTTCGGTTGGGACTTTTCTCTTGGGCTGCTTGAGAAGTGCCCATGGTGGTTGCGAATCTTTGCACGGGATGATTCACTGAGACCGAACAATGGATCTATCATATACTGAAATCAATCCTCTTACCCTGGCCTGATGTGTAACCTTGGGTGGTAGCAGGCCATGTACTCGGGGCAGGCAAGAAAGAATCGGAACGCCGTGGCTTGACAGAGGTAGGCGATTGACATAAGCTATTGCCAAATTAGTTATGGTCACTCATGAGAACTGTGACGGAGGGACGAAGAAAGGCTCAGCAACCCCTGACCAACTCCCCTGTCCCGCCTGCAGCCAAAACGCCACATTCCGATTCTTTCTTGCCTGCCCCGAGTACCACTCGGTTGTACCCCGTGTGTGCTATATAATTCCTGGTCATTCCTCTATTTCCAATTCACCTACACTGTTATAACAACATTAATCTTCACACAATGATACCACTCCTACTCACAATTCTCGTATTATCATGCCCTACCGAAGCCAGTAGACATAGGGGTGGTGGCCAGTAAGAAATCCATTGCAAAACCCAGCTTCATCTCGCTTACACTTATTCATAACTTTGCCAGCTGGTGTTATCGCTGGGATAATTGGAGCTGCAATGCTCTTAGTCTTATCCCTACTACTCATTTGGTACTTCAGGCGAGAACACGTAAAGCAATGTACGTCCAATGAAGATACCTTATTTGGGTGATGTTTGCGCAGCCACTGCTTATGCGAGGGTAATGCTTCTTATGCGAGGGTTATGGTTCTTATGTGAGGGTTATGCTTCATGCTTTACGCGAGGGTTCTGCCTGTATATTCCCACATATACTGCCAAGACCACTTGAACTGGCCTTTTTTTTTTTTTTTTTTTTGAGTCTATACGTGTTTTCCTGGAAGCAATTCGGACAGATCACGCTAATAATTTCACTAACTAATAAAGAAAAAGTAGTTACTTAGGTATCTAGCTGCTTCTGGATGCAGAAAGGGTGAGCTCGTCATGACGAGTTGCTATTATGCTCGGTTGCATCTTGCTGCAAATACTATCATACCATACTACTATGAATACCCTATCACTACAAATACCATATCACTACGAACTATATCACTACAAACACTATATCACTATGAACTATATCACCACAAATACTATATTACCATGAACACTATTGTTTCTCACACTGTTATGCTCTCTGGGTGGCTTGTGCCAACCAGACTACATTGTTATAACATTTCACCTATCTCTATCTATCACTCACATCTTTTCAGCTTCTTTCTTTACGCCGTCTGTCTACATCTTGCTCAATTGACTTTCATAAATCTATATTCACTACTAATACAATTATGCACTTTCCTCCAGCCCCTGGGCATCGGTCTCCCATGTACCTCAAAATAAGCTGACATGAATCTAGAATAATAAACAAATGAAATCTGATGCATCCCATCCTGACTAATATTAATTTGCTCGCTGATATGAGTGCATATCTGGTTACCAATATTATAGTGAATTCGGATGCTAGTGTGAATTTGCCACTCGATATGTATCATGGTACACGAGATTAAGTATTAGATGAAGTAATATTTCATGTGGTAATGTGTTAACACAATATGTATGTAAGGAAGGCCATATAGGGATACTGTCTATAAAAGACCCATCTATGCTCCATTTCCCCCTCACTTCCTTACGCAACGTCTTGTATCTAAGTCTGTATATAGGGTTACCTATTAGTTCTCAGTCCACTAGTATCCACGATCACCTGTTCCCAGTTCTCGAGTACTGGCCTGTATGCTCCCTACAGCCCTCTTAGCGTCTGCACCTATTATAATATGAATCTGCTGGGTGATATGAATCAGTCTCGCGATAGAAGTAAAAATAAAATAAGCCTACCGAGAAGGTGAATTAGCATGCCTGCCTAGTAATATTAGGGGAAATTTGCCACCAAGGAGGTGATATGAATTCGCCTTGCAATATAGCAGAATATTGGCATCATAGCTTCAGCTGATATTCTGATATAGTGTTCATGGTAATATGGTGTTTGTGATGATATGGTATTCGTGAGGATTTGGTATTCGTGGTGGTGTGGTATGATAGTATTTGCAGCAAGATGCAACTGAGCATAATAGCAACTCGTCATGACGAGCTCACCCCTTTCTGCATCCAGAAGCAGCTAGATACCTAAGTAACTACTTTTCCTTTATTAGTGAGTAAAATTATTAGTGTGATCTGTCCGAATTACTTTTGTTTTCCCTTGAGGCTATATACCACAACCACATTTATACTAGCTTTACCATGACAAAATAGAGATACTGCATTCATGTTACATATACATATGCATATGCATGACCAGTTCATACATGCACATATATGCTTGCATATCTACCATTCCCAAATAGGAAGATGGAAAAGACTTTTGTTGTGAACCTCCGTAATTGACAAGTAATTAATACTGGCTAATCTTGCACAAACAAAATCATCGCATCTATGATTACTAACACTGCATACTAATTTTTGATGCTTAAGAACTTGGTGCCAAGCACTCGTGACTTCTTTCCTCACATTGTCGGATTGCCAATTAACCCCCTGTCCGATATTCATTTTCTGTCAATACATGTGTCAGCTTGATCTAGCTGGTGCAGCACCCTTGTCCGACATATAATATTTAGTGGCTGGGAGCTTCGCTGCAATATCATATATTTGGATTTGTGCATCAGCAAAAAAAATTGTGCATTGCAACGTGCCACCTGCCCTTGCAACATGACTATTCTGTTACGTGCGTTCTCTCCATAGCCTATGCTTCTCCGCTCTATGTCCATTCTCAATTCCTCTCTCTGCTGACTTTGCACTGCAACGCCCTACATCCGATCCCATGCCCTAACAACACCTAGTCTATGTTATATACAATCTCAATTCTCTCCCCCTATAACTTCATCTTGCAATACCCTATATTAATTAGCTTAGCGAAATCTTGTCTCTTAACTTGCTAGCTAGGTATTACTTGGCGAGTAGGGAAATAAGCTTGCCAAACATAGGTATCTACTTTGCTATTACTCACTTTATTTCGTACAGGATAGGTAATAACTCATACAGGTCTTGACTACGCATAGCTATTCTTGACCATACATAGCTATTTACTCTCCTGCTACATGCCGGCTGAGGCTGCCATTTTGCTAGACAAGGTAATAACTCTCTTACTACTTAGCTGTTGGGGTAGCACTTTCAGCAACAACTCTCCCAGTACTTGGGGGGTGGGGAAATAAACTCGCCAGACTTAGGTATGTACTCTGCCATTACTTACTTGATTTTGCATAGGATAGTTAATAACTTATATAGGTCTTAACTATGCATAGCTATTTACTCTCTTGCTACTTGCCGGCTAAGGCTGCGATTTCACTAGGCAACTTTATTCACTCACTCAATACCCACCAGCTGTAATACCGAATTCACAATTACTATATTAGGATATTGCTATCTAGAATTTACAGGTTTAATTTGAGATCAGTTCTATCAGATGTGATGGATCGAAGATCCATTCCATCAGATATGATAAATTCGACGGACCTAGTAGGAGGTTGGGGAGGCTGGGTGTAAGACAAGATGGCAGGAGAGTGGATCGGACATACAATAGTCATAGATACCCCTTTTCTGCTGGGACTTAGAGAAAAAATTTGATAGTACTTGCCTACATCTCTACCAGCACTCATTTATATCTCTACTAGTACTTACTAGCTGTGGCAGGTATTTCACCTGGTAGAGCCAACAACTCTCCTTTACTCAGCTGTTTATTGCTGGCTGGGGCAGCAATTTCACACAACATAAGAAATTTCATATAGTATAGCTAACAGCCCTGCTAGGACTCGCCGGCTGAGGCAATCAGATCAGTATTTACTCTCCTGTTGCTCGGCTACTGGGGTAGTAATTTTGTATAGTATGGCTAACAACTTTGCTAGGACTCGCCGGCTAAGGCAATCAGATCAGTATTTACTCACTTATTACTTGCCGGCTGTAGCAGCAATTTCACACAGGACAAGCAATTTCATACAATATTGCTAACAGCTCTACTAGGACTTGCCGGCTAGGGCAATCAAATCAGTATTTACTCACCTGTTACTCGGCCGCTAGAGTAGCAATTTAGTACAGTATGGCTAATAGCTTTGCTAGAACTCACTGGCTGGGGCAATCAGATCGGTATTTACTTACCTGTTACTAGCTGGGTGGGGCAGCAATTTCACACAGTATAAGCAATTTCGTACAGTATAGCTAACAGCCCTGCTGGGACTCACCAGCTGGGGCAATCAGATTGGTATTTACTCACCTATTACTCGCCGGCTGGGGTAGCAATTTTGCACAGGATAAGCAATTTCGTACAGTATAGCTAACAGCTCTGCTAGGACTTACTGGCTAAGGCAATCAAATGGTTATTTACTCTCTCCTTACTCGGCGGCTGAGGCAGTACGAAAGTAGGAATAAGTGAGGGTTATGCCAGGCACGTAACCCGAGTGTGGGGAACTAAGGAAAAATTTCATGCAGTATCAAAAATTTCGTACAGTATAGCTAACAGCTCTGTTAGAACTTGCCAACTAAAGCAATAAGATCGGTATTTACTTCCCTATTACTTGGCGGCTGGGAAAATGATTTCACTAGAAATAGGTATGAACTCTACTAGTACTCATTACCTTAGGCAACACTTTAGGACAGGCTAGCTAATAGCTTTGCTAGAACTCAGCAGCTGGGGAAATGATTTCGCTGGAAATAGGTATTAACTCTCTAGGTACTCATAGGCTCGGGCAGCAATTTGGTATAGGATAGCAAAAAAGCACTGTCAGTATTCGGAAAAAACTAGTAGAATCATGAAAATATGTAGGATAGGAGAGACCAGGAATATGCATTTTATGAAATATACATTTATTATATAGATAGATTTAGATAGAATTAGCATAGAAATGGAAGTGCAAATAAAAATATATGTAACAGATTTTAAGAAGCACTAGTGGTATGAATATCGCAAGTGAAAAAGTATCAAATGTGTGAGTGTAGGGAAAGGAAATACAGGAAGCGAAGGAAATAGGAACTATAGTAAGAAGAGAGGGGAAATTGGCAAAGGGGATGTGGGAGCAGGGAAATTGGCAAGGAGAATATAGGAAAAGAGGATGTTGGCATAGGGGATATAGGGGTAAAGGACGTTGGCTAGGAGATGCGCTAGATCCAATAGCATAGGGAGGAGATCTGTTGGGGCTGGTGTTGTAAGAGACAGAGTATTGGGAAATACTAAATAATGCAGGGCAATCCTTGCAACGCAGAGTTTTGCAAAGTACTATTGTAGCCTCAGGGAGGTCACAATGCAAACTATTTTTTTTGCTGATGACCTGATGGCCAAAACTGCCTAGAGGCATATGTTATTTGAGTTAACTTCTTGGTCACCTGCCAGATCGATCCGCAGAGCTTCAAAGTGGCCAAGTCATGTGATAGATAGAATAAATAGTATTCGGTCCCACCCAACCTAAGCCTGATGTGACAGACAGAACCTCTAATATGCTTTTGCAGTGCCCTGGGCCCTATTTTTTCCAGTATCTCGACCAGAACCCCCATCTATCTATCAAGAATTTACACAGACCTTTTGATGCCTTTGAAGAATACCTTAGATCACTGTTTGCACAAGATCCTAGCAACAAACTTATCCAAGATAATTTGGTCAACCTTGTTGAACTTTTCAGACCTGAAAACCCAGCGGTGTGCTATTGAGACTACAGATATTGTGATGAGCCAGGTCAAATTATTTTTGCACTCCCATACCGCAAACCCTCAGGCGAGCTAGCCACTGTCTCCTTGTTGGGCAATTTCAGATACAACTTCAACATTTTTACCAATAATGCTTTTGTCGATTGGATGGAAGCTAAGTGGTCAAACATCATTATCACCGGTGGTGCTGTGAGTAAATGTTTGGAACCTATACCAGAGGCTGTGAAGAGTTTAGGAATCAGGACTATACTGAAACAACATTTTTACCAATAATGCTTTTGTCGATTGGATGGAAGCTAAGTGGTCAAACATCATTGTCACCAGTGGTGCTGTGAGTAAATGTTTGGAACCTATACCAGAGGCTGTGAAGGGTTTAGGAATCAGGACTATACTGAAATACTTTCTTGAATCTACTTCCAGCAATATTGACATATTCGTATATGGAATCTCGGACTCCTATACGATGGTTTCACGGATCAAGGACATTTTTACGAGACTTCAGCAGATGGGACAAAATCTTTGTATTTGCAGAGTGAACTATATTACGATTGTTGGCCTATATCCTCAGCACCATGTACAGGTTATCAGTCAGATATATAGAACCCTGTCTGAGATTTTAACTAGGTTCGATGTTGATATATATGGTCTCACTTATAATGGGACTGTGGTATTTGCAAATCCAAGAGTGTAAATATTCCCCAAAGCCTTGAATCTAGCCAGTACTAAATTTCCTAAGGTCTTTGCACTTATGACCTAATGCAATTGGTTGAACACAGGATGGCTGTCCTCGTCCTATGAGTATCACCTAGCAAAGTATGCAGACTGAGGCTACCAAGTATATGTTCCAGGCCTAGATTGAAATCAAATTAACTACTAGATACTGGGTTTGAAAGTCACAGGCAAGGACCTAATCCAAGCATCAATATCAACATACTCTAACCTGCAGTAGCCACCAAAAGATTAGCTAGATTAATCATCCTTAAGCACCTGCAACTTAAGTAGGGTAAACAAGCTCATTATCTCAAGCATTCAAACTATAACACCTATGCTATCTTATTCGGAAGAACCTTTGGCCCAATGCAAATAGCTTCCATGCTGCTAAAACGAGAGTCCCGTCTCAAGCTGCGTGGAGAGCAAATGGGGATAAAGATATAGGAACATCTAGGTCAGTAACCAATGTTTTCAATACCTTTCTTGCTCTAATAATAATAATATAGCTTTCATTGGAGATATCTGTGATATAATAGGTGATTGTTATAAGTGATGTCTATAAGGAATCTGTGATTCCTATGATTTCTTATTACCTTATTTCTGTTTTTTCCCACTATCTATACCTTGGTATAAGCATTATAATTGCATCATGACTTGATTGTGCAAGTATGAGCAATTCTCGGGTTTTTTTAGTCATTTTGAGTCATCTTGTATACTAGGCTGGGACTTAGGTTTTCTGTTATCTTGACATCAGCTTACGTGGGATGTGATATCTTTCTTGTATCAGTTATGACTCTTTGTATTGCTCATAATGACTGTGTCATTATAATGATCAGCTAAAAAATTGTGCATTATAATGTGCCATCAGGCTTTGCAATACAACTGTCACATTATATGCATTGGCTACTTTGCAATATACAACATTCGTAGATTTCCTCTGCAATGCACTATGTACGTGAATTTGCTTTGCAACCCCTTTACAATGCCCTACATCTGTGAATTTGCTTTACAACACCCTATATTGATTAACTTAGTAAAATTTCATCTCTTAACTCACTGGCTAGGTAGTACTTGAGAGGTGGAGGAATGAGATCACCCTACATAGGTATCTACTCTACTATTACTCACTTGATTTCGCACAGGATAGCTAATAACTCATCCAGGTCTTGACTATATATAACTATTTGCTTTCCTACTACTTGCTGGCTGAGGCTGCAATTTTGCCAAATATAGGTAATAACTTTCCTACTACTCAACTATTAGGGTAGCACTTTAAGCCACAACTCTCCTAGTACTTGGTGAGTGGAGGAATAAACTCGCCAGTCATAGGTATCTACTCTGTCCCTACTTACTGTCTGGGGCATCGATTTCACACATCATAGCTAATAATGCAGCTAGGACTCATTGGCTATGACAGTAATTTCGTCTGGCAAGTCTATTGACTTGCCCAATACCCACCCACCAGCTATAATACTGAGTTCATAATTACTATATTAGGATATTACCAGATATTGCCATCTGGAATTTAGAGGTCTTATTTGAGATCAGTTCCATCAAATATTACTAATCCGGCTGACCCGGTGGGGATGTTGAGAAGGTTGGGGAGGTTGGGCATGGGACAATATGGCAAGATGGTAAATCAGACATACGATAGTTACAAATACCCCTTTTCTGCTGTAACTTAGAGAATTTGAAGAGCCTGGCTAACCTAGCACTTGCCCACATCTTACTAGCACTCTACTAGTACTCACCAGCTGTGGCAGCTATTTCGCCAAGCATAGCTAACAACTCTGGCAGTACTTGGCTAGTGGGGGAATCAACTCGCCAGACTCAGGTATCTACTCTAGCTCTACTCACTGGCTGCAGCAGCTATTTTACACAGGATAGCTATAGCAGCTCTGCTAGGACTCGCTGGCTGAGGGAATCAGATTGATAATTACTCTTCTCTTACCTGCCAGCTAGGGCAGCAATTTGGTGCAATATCATAAATTTCGTACAGTTTAGCTAACAGCTTTGCTAGGACTTGGTGGCTGGGGCAATCAGATTGGTATTTACTCTTCTCTTACTCAACAGCTAGAGCAGCAATTTTGTACAATATCAGAAATTTTGTAAGAGATAGCTAACAGCTCTGCTAGAACTCGGCAACTGCGGCAATCAGATCGGTATTTACTCTCCTATTACTCAGCGGCTGAGGCAGCAATTTAGCACAGGATAGCTAACAGCTCTGCCCGAACTCACTGGCTAGGGAAATGATTTCACTAGTAATAGTTATGAGCTCTGCTAGTACTTGCTGGCTGGGGAAATAATTTTGCTGGGAATAGGTATGAACTCTGCTAGTACTCGTCGAGTGGGGCAGCAATTTAGTACAGGATACCTAACAGCTTTGCTAGAACTCACTGACTGGGGAAATGATTTCACTGGGAATAGGTATGAGCTCTACTAGTACTCACCAGCTGGGGAAATGATTTCACTAGAAATAGGTATGAGCTCTGCTAGTACTCGCCAGCTGGGACAGCAATTTAACACAGGATAGCTAACAGCTTTGCTAGAACTCGCCGGCTAGGGAAATGATTTCACTGGAAGTAGGTCTTAACTCTCCTGGTACTCATGAGCTGGAGCAGCAATTGCACAGTATAGCTAACAGCTCTGTCAGTCTTTACCGACAGGAGATGGAACTCAGCAGATGTGGTGAGGTGAAAAAACTGGTGGGATCATAAAAGCACGTAAGATAGAAGAGAGCTAGAATATAGATTTTATGAAATATGCATTTGTTATGTAGATAGATTTAGATAGAATTAGCATAGAAGTGGAAGTACAAATACAAATATATGTGGCAGATTCTAGAAGTGCCAGTGGCACAGATACCGCTAGGGAATTAAGTATAAAATATGTGCGTATTGGCAACAGTAGTATAAAGATAAGTGACATTGGCAAAGAGCATGTAAGAGAGAGGGTGTTGACAAAAGAGACATGAGAGAGGGGGCGTTGACAAAGGAGATATGAGAGAGAGGGCATTGACAAAGAAGATGTGGGGGTGTGAGGGTTGACAAAGGAGATGTGTGAGGAGGAGCATTAGCAAAGGCGAGCACTGCATCCAATAGCTCAGGGAGGATGTCGACCAAGAGGTTACATTGTAAATGCCATAGAGTTGAAAAATGCCACATAGAGCAGGGCCTGCATTGCAATGCAGTATTAGGCAATTTGCCATTGTGAGCTCAGGGAGATCACAATGCGAACCCAGATTTTTGCTGATGATTGCTGTTGGACTCATTTGGAATGAGTCTTGTACTTCCATATTGAGATGCTCCAGTTCTCTATTAAAGAGGCCAAGTTTGACCCTCTATTTTGTCTTTCTTGAGCATGCAATCTTTTCTCAATATTAGGATAGTTAGTACAATTAATACTCACTATTCTGGTCAACTTCCCTTCCCAAAATCTCAAACTCTAGAACTTCTTGAACTCTCTTCTATCTTGAGTATCTTCTCTTATTGCCTTCATGCAATTAGATAGATTCTCTTGGTAGTCACCTATTTAGATAGTTCGCAGTATCCAGCTGGCCTGGGTACTCACTATCTAACTAGGCCTACATTTACAATGTCCCCCACCAGTGACACAAGAAGAATGCGATATCACCTGGTCATTTGTACATGAGTCTATTTAGTTTCTGGCAGACGATCCAGGAAGACAGAAAATTGGCTCTTTTAATTCTCTTCATTATTCAGACTATTCACGCATAGTGTATTATGAGTTCTCTTGATTATATATACATTATTCTGAGTATTCACGCAGACCCTCCTAGTGATATGTTAGTCATATACCATATAGTGGAAGTGTGATTTTGAACTCACCCATTTGCTTTGTACTACTTTCTTTCTAACTTTGGGCGGGGAATAATTCTGGAGCCTAGTAGTATTAGTAGTATCAAGTTTGGAATTTCAATCGTTTAGTCTACCTACTTGAGTAGCCTAAGGCATCCTGCCCACGGGTTACTGCCCTTTGTCAATGGCTGCTCGAGGCTTTCTGCTTTTTCTTCGGATATTCTAGTATTTATCAGAACGTATTCAAGGCATGGTATTATATCGTCTGGCTTGCAGTCGCATAGGCGATTTGCTTGAGAAGTGCTCATAATGGTCTTGAATCTTTCAGGCACAGGATGATTTTGGAAGCAGTTTTCCAAAGTCAAGAGATATCATTCCAGCTTTGTTCCACTTGCCTGCCCAATATCCGTATCTCTTATCATTCCGTACATTGATGCATATCTCAATTTCCTCTTTAGTGGGGAAATAACTGTATACGTATCTATACGAATTGAAATTACCTATCAATCAGGAACTTGACCCTGGTCTGATGAATTTCCTCTTTAGTAGAGAAAGTGTTCTGCTGACCGTATACATAGCCATAGACCCAATATACATAGATGAAGAATTTGTAGTAGGTGGGTGGGTCAAAGTAGTCACGTACCAGCCAGTCACTTTGCATATACTGCACGTGTATCACCTTGACCCATAGACTGTAGTCTTGGCAACTACGATCTAATACTGAGACTAGTCCGTATATATCCAAATTTCCTATTTAGTGGGGGACAGTGGCCTAATAACTAATCAGAATATGAAGTTGCAGGTATGCAACCTTTGATTTCCTATACTAGCTATCTATGATCGAGTTTTTTACTAATGTTCTCATGTTCTACCTTTCTGACTGCCATGCCCATACTAGCCTACTAGTTCAAACAACATCACAAGTAAATACATGTTCAACAAATATGATATAAGGAAATGAAAAAATATGTGCTCTATCTGGCATTCCTGACACTTAGGTTTGCTGTTAGTCTATTGGATTAGAGACAGGAGGTTCAAGAATCTCATTGGGGGAAGTGGTCCTAGTACCCTGAACACTTGCAGACATTACCTCCAATGCATCATGAGACATTCACTACTATTCCATCACCTAGTTACACAACTATATCAGCACCGCAGCTATATCTGATATGTCTTTTTTAATGGAAGTAGTAACTTGTTGTACTATTGATAGGGCCCCATGAACTTCTTTGAATTCCTCATAGATACTGCTTGCAAAGCTGGCTTGGTTTTTTTGAATCAGTTTGCCAAGTTGTTCATAGATCATAGGTTCATTAATCTTAGGTTCATCGATCTTGGGTTCATCGATCTTGAGTTCAATAGTGCCGAGTTCTGTAGGGATAGCATCTATATTACGAGATGTGAAGAGTAGAACAAGAAATTGAAGAGAGCTTGAGACATTTAAGTACATTTCACTCTCCCTCTTTAGTAAGCAGAATTATGTACAAGTTTCCCTAGAGTTCCCCCTATTCCTTTTGTGATTCCTATCCCTTGTTCTTATGATCGATTAGCATCCTGAAAACAACAAGCTATTTGAGACTTGCATCTTACCTATCTCTTCGTAAATCTCTTTATCACAGTATGATAGATCCCATGCATTTTGTCAACAATAAAATTCCAGATATGATCCACTTATGAGTATTAGCAGTGGGTTGAAACAAAAGAACCATATATATTACCTCAAATATAAGTGTTAGATTTCTGCATCTGACGAGTGAGTATGGTAGAGGCTCGAGGGCCCCAACCCTGTTGTTAAAAATAACATTCAAGAGGATTATAATGGGACATAGTTTGGAGACAGATGTGTGTGAATATAGAGATAGAAAAATAGTCAAGTGTGGACTCATACTCTTTTTATTCAGGATCTAATTCTGCATGATATGAAATAAGGTGATCAGTCTCTTATGCAATTCCATGATAGCGGACAAGGGTTCTCAGAAATGCAGCATTAGGTTTCAGGTTTTTTTCTACTGCCAGACCAAAACAGTATTCCTTTATCACATATTTCTCGCTATCAACTCACATACGAACTGCACTATATGACCACCTACCATAAATGAAACCAATGACTTGTACAGAATACCTTTGATCCTCAGTTAATACTCTGCAAGCTAGGAGATTATGTAAAATAATAGCTATAAGCTAGGTAACTTTACTCAAATCCGTCATAGCCTTCACTTGGGATTGACCCCGCAGAAAAGCTTTGGCAACTTCCAAAACACCAATATCAAAGACTTCCCCCCTATTCCTATACCAAATAATCCCATCAATTTTTCTGTTCTTACCCTTTATTAGAAGCTTGACTTCTTTCCTATAATTTAGTTAGTAAAATTCTTGAAGGAACATGTGCCCACATACCTGACCAAAAGCATGTTCAGTGCTAT
>Ga0307514_10003876_pt1 | contig 14032 bp, 15 predicted proteins | sample 16_EM_MG_FD_203088 | JGI IMG/M metagenome (GOLD analysis project Ga0307514, IMG submission 203088) | Populus trichocarpa ectomycorrhiza microbial communities from riparian zone in the Pacific Northwest, United States - 16_EM | ecosystem: Host-associated > Plants > Roots > Unclassified | place... | reverse complement strand
ATATAGTTTTCTGTTCTTGGGCTTTCCGATTGGAAAACACCAATCACCGAAAAAGGGGGGAATCTGACGCGGAGTTTGTGGGCGTCATCACGTGAGGGGGGGGAGCTTATTTGGGAAGTTAACTCGGGCGTGAGTGTCATATAGTTCAGAGGATGTGGCTTTGTTCTTCCCCTCTCCACTATTAATCATTCAATCCATCATCATCCTGTACGTACACCTAAATCATCATCATCCTCTTTATTCCTACCTCTCTCTCTACCTCTCGTCTTTCTTGTATGACAGTAGCCTACATGTAGCTGTTTAACCAAATAGAGATTAGAATGCAGAAGCATGACTCACGAGGGCGTTGTGCCAACCAGACTAGCATGACTCATGTAGTACTAGTGACTGTGTTGCCAAGTTCGCGTTTGACGTAGGTATTCAGGCAGTACTGGAGTTACCGAATCCTTGTTGACGAGGGGCACAATAAGGTATTAAAGGTCCTCGCCTCGCAGTGTCACGTAATGTGATCAGCACGTCTAGATTTACGTCGTCGCGTCTCCCCACACACCGCGCCCGTCGCGCCTGTGCCATTAAATATGTCGACACCAAGAATTTTAAAAGCAGAATTGGCAGCAGTTGCCAATTTATCATGTCCTCTCCTGTCTCTCTCAAACGAGATTATTACATCCATTGTATATATGTTGCATCCCCGGGAGGCAATTTTCTTGTCATTGACCTGTCGTGCATTATTCCATGGAGTGCTGTCCTCACAAAATTACTACTTGTGGTACAAAGTTGGTAGATTCTCGAGGCAAATGCCGGGTCACAAGGCAGGATGGATGCTTGCGAAAAAGCTTGATGAGATCAAACAGGGCCCAACGTCCCCTCAATCACCCTTGAATTCGGCATCCTCAAGCGGAGGATGCACTGCGGATAAAACGCCTACACCAGTCGGCAGAGAAGGCGGAAAAGTCGCCTCGAGAAAAAAGCCAACGAGAAGGGAATTGGTGGAAGCTGTGAAATCGTACCCGCACGCAGAAGGGGCGGTGGATTATAAACTGTTGTTGGTGGAAACCATGCTTGGAGATACAGACACCGGATGCCAATGGTGCCTAGCGAGACCAATGACGCGGAAGGTATATAAGAGTTGGGGGATGCGGTTATGTGACATATGTATTTCCAATAATGTCATAAGTTGGTCTTGCCTTAATGTTTGCCAAGCTGAGAGATTATTTGGGCTGACCTAACGGAAATGTACAGCCAAACACGCCTGCAAGTCGTTGCAAGTCGACATCTCGCACCTCCCTGTACAGGATGTTAAACGCCAGGGAGGGGTCTTGCACGGAGTTTGGAAGCCAGCTGTACAACGTCTCACAGATGCGAAAAATGGTGGAGGCATATGGGGCAGGCAATCCGTGGAGGAGGTCATTGCTGAAGAGCTTGCAGGTTACCGAGAGCGTCACTTTGTTGCAATATTTGAGTCCATCAAAGTTCAGTATCAAGACATATACGAACAATATGCAAAAACAGGTTTCAGAGGTTGCATGTTTACCGGTATGGTAGAGAAAGTTCCACCTGAAAAACTGAAGCTGGAGTGGTTTATGGAACCACGGCAGAGAACTCAAACCTCGACATGGGCTTGGAAGTCATTTTGCAAAAACGACCCTCTTATGAAAGAACTGAAGAATATCAAGGGTGGGGAAAAGTGGAAGGATGTGACGTGGGTAGAAAAGCGTGCGAGGGAGAAAATTGCAGAGATGCAAGTTATGTTTGGCCCAGCAGATCTGGGCAGAGATGCAGTACCATTTTACACTCGGGGAGCAAGACTAGTATGGCCGCATTGGGATATTCCAGCATGTTGTATGGAGATCGAAGTCACTGCTATTGTACAACAATGGCACCTCCGGCGTGCAAGGGACGGTGATGTTCAAGTGTTGATTGACAAAATGACAACGGCAAATGGTAAAGGGTTCCACTGCCCCTGGACGAGGTCTCCGTGTCACTCTGATACCGCAACTAGGACCATTGCATTTGAGACCCTAGAGAATTACATGGATCATTTTCGGTTATCCCACTGGGAAATATTCATCATCGGAGATACAGACTGGCTGATAGGGCGCCCTAGTCGCTGGTGGCCGCGGAGTGCCCCGCATGGCAATACAGCAGGTGGAACTCGTGAGGATGGGGCAACTGGTTCAAGTTCAGATTCTTCTCCGCCGGAGATTCGTCAGGCAGACTGGTTGCGGCAGTGGTGGCCTGACAGATGGAAAGAGGAGAATCTACAGGTACTTGAGAAATGGGACAATGGGGACTTTTATGGGCAAAACCTAGTATAATGGTTCACTCAATCTGTTGATGTACATGCTATAGCTAGATTGTGACTATTTCTTATAGTATTGGCGGGGATAGTGGGGGTAACGCTTGGAACACAACGGATGCATAGTAAATAAAATAGATACAACTTGTTATGTTCCTCTTATGTTATATACTGAAATCCGAAGAGGTCATGTCAACCATCGAGCTCTGTGAATTAGCACATGAGGCCTACACAGAACTCAAGGCGAGATATGAGGGACAGACTGTGACAGACCTAGGAGTTATAATCAGCAAAGTAGTACGCTCTGTATACGATGACAGAAAACGAACAATCGAGGAACATGTCGCAGACTACGAAAAATGCTGAGCATTCATGAAAGCGACCCTAGCAGCGAACGTCGAAGACGAAAAAGACAAAGAGCTCAGGGAGTTTGCAAGGAATGATAGGGCGAAAGCTGAATTCCTCCTCATGTCACTACCTCCATTCTACTCCAATCTGGTTCAAAACCTCCGAAGCAAAACCAGCTACTCTTACGGAGACATTGCGGCAAATCAAGCTCTACGTACCAGCCAGGCAAAAAGGGGCAAAAAAGGGACAAGTCGAAGAAGCAACAAAGGATGAACATGTAGTTCTCAGAACAGAGGGAAACGAAAAAAGCTACACCTACTGCAAATCACACCGTGGAAGAATGCTTCACCAAGGGGGACGAAAAACGAAAAGAGAAGAAAGCTAACAAGGCGAGAGCAGAAAAGGGCAGTGATGGTGGAGATGGAGACAAGGTCTACAATGTGGCAACAGTAAAAATAAAAAAGGCAGGAACGGACATCCATGAACTAGAAGGGTACTACTTGTACGACACGGGAGCCTCCCATCACACCACAAACCAGCTACAAAGGCTCCAAAACATACCGGAAGTAAATATACCAGTCCGAGCTCATGATAAGGCCTAGCAAGAAAATTGGAACCATAGTGATAAAACACAACAGGAAAACAATAAAACGCCATGAAGCATTATATGACCTGTCATATAGCAACCTCACCAGCGGCCAAAGTCCACCCGACCACGACGTAAAGTTAGGGGTAAGACAGTCGAGCTGTTTGTCAACAATGAGCTCTTGTACAAGATGGAAAGGGATGACGACCCGGCAGGGTGGATTCAACCGGACAACATGCAAGAGAAGAAGAATGTTATGAGCTTAGCAGGGAAAAGGGAATATGCCAAAGAAACTCATGGAAGGTATGGATACATTTCCTACGATACCCTTAGAACTCTACCGAACTCCCAAAACTCGAGAAACCCTGTTCTCGTGCCCAGACCGATTTATTTTTTGTGGTAGAAAATAAAATAAATCGGTCTGGGCACGAGAACAAGAAACCCTATCCGAGATGCGAAACATGCGAGAAAGGAAAAGCTACGAAGGCCCTGGCGAAGGATCAGAAAAACCAAATCATCAGGACGACCCGACGGCTAGCGAGACTACATGCGGACCTCGTCGGACCAATTACACCAGTAACTCCAGGAAAACAATATAAATACCTGCCACATGACAACCAAACCTCTCTGAATAAAATCGGATACGAGGGAAGCCCTGATGGAGATCATCTCGGCCTTGGAAGTAGCATGCAATGGAGAAAAAGTCGGAACAGTACAAGCAGACTGGGGAGGAGAGTTCCGAAACAAGGAACTCGAACTCTAGCTGAGACAGAAGCACGAAGATGAAGCAAACTGTGCCCCACCACAGCGAACCCAGTGATAGAAAGGGCAAACCGAACAATATTTGCCATGAACCTGACTGCTATAGCAGCCTCGGGCCTAGCAAAAGGGCTGTGGAACCTCGTATCAGCCCACTCAACGTATACCAAAAACAGAACCCACTACAAGGCATTAAACGGAACAAGCCCCATATCTCATGAGGTCCGCATCATCGGGTATACACACACCCATGGGACATACGGAGTGCTAAACAACACTGGAGCCATCAAAGTGGCAACCGAGGAAGAAGACGGAGATCCCCTCGGCGAAGAAGCCACAGAAGAACCCGATAATATCATCCCGACACCCCCGACACCCCCTAAACAACCAGAACAACCACCTCCGGCTCCCAGGAAAAAACAACGAACTGATGAAGAATGGGGGAAATTCTTGGCAGGCGGTTTTCGGAACGAATCCGCAGACCAACTGAGAAGGCGCGAGCCCAGGCGGTCGGAGCAGACCCAGATTACCCCACTGACGAACAAGCCCGCAACTCCCCTCTCGCAGCTGAATGGGCAAAAGCGAGAGGTCAAGAGCGAGCACAGTTGGGAAACATATGGGTATTCACAAAAGTCGACAAACTCCCAAAAGGGGTCTAACCAGTTGATACGAAATGGGTCTATGTGGTAAAAAGAAAACCGGATGGATCAGTCGAAAAATACAAGGCAAGGAAAGTTGGAAGAGGGTGTAGTGTTATGCCAGTTTGCAACGTCCACCAATCCAGAATATCGGCAGAGGAGGCAGTTGCTGACCATATCGGAGGTAATATTAAAGGACCTTATGTTTCTCTAATCAACGTATTGAGTTCTCTATAGACAGTCACCTCCATTACCAATGACTGTACACCTACCGAATTTCCTACAGACAATAAATTCTTACAAGCAGTCCATAGGTGGTACGAGCCTCACTCTAATGCAACTGAAGGCTGTCTGTAGCGGCTTGGATCGTTTGGAGACTGGAGCTAGACTTAGGGATACTGTCAGTGCAAAGAAAACCGTACATTGTGAATGCACTTTAGCAGTAGTTATGCTGTCTTGCAGAAATCCAGAGACGACTTCCGTTGAACTTGGAGTTTCTAAGCTATGTATTCGATTTCTGGAATTCCTAGGCAACCAACCACCCCACCTGTGAGGTTTATAGTACGTGGGTAATTAGTCCAGGCACTGTACAGCATGTTACAGACATGGATGGACTGGAACCGTATTTGATGCATTCAATCATTAAGGGCCTGGATCGGATTATACAGTTGGTGGAGAGAAGGAGACGAAGTGACTCGGGGGAAATGACAATATAACCAATGTTAACTAAACCTGACATAGAAGTTGAATTGAGTAATATCGCTTATTTCCGCATGAGATATGGCAAGAAATAATAGCCAAATAGCAGCAAGAGTTCTCGTGCCCAGACTTGTAATTTTCTTCCGGAATGTTTGGTATTTGCCTTGCTTAAAATAAACCTCTTTTTCTAAATTTTGGGATGGTACTATCAACAGTCAGTTTGTGTAATAGCTTATAGGGGCATAGAGCTTCATTCTCTACTATTTGAGAAATAGCGAGTTGAACGTTGAGGTATATTTTGTCATGCCAGATGTTCAAAATGGCGGAGACGGAACTTTACTAATATACAACTCTTAGACATGAGCACTTACATAGGCCCCTCCTCAGCGTTCTAGATTCAACAGTACGACTGCGAGATAATTGCTGCGCAGAGGATATCTCGGCGTGGGTGTCGGAGACATTGAACAAAGAAATAAAACTCGCAAGATCTATGTGTAAGGATGACCGCTTTTCACATTACGATCAAGCACCATCAAATCGACAATCTAGACCAGTGTCTCCCTTGATCCATTCCAGGAGGTTACTCGCTGGGGTTTAACAGAGTAATGTTATCAACTGTGCCTGCCAAGATTGTCTCAATATCAAGCTTTGCTGCCCCAGGAAAATCTCGTGTGTCCAGCGATCCTGCGACCTTACTTTGGATAATACCAAAATCAATGAGTACTGCTGGGGAGTTCAATCCAAATCATGAGCAATGCTTACCAGGGCTCACCTCCATGGCCACAGGCGTATAACCCTTCCAAACTAATTCTTGCGTTATGGAGGCCACCAATCGCAATAAATAGATGAACCATGTTTTCTGAGATACCTTCCATCCTTGCCATGGACATTTCGATAATTCCGTGTGGACTTCCTTTGCTTTTGTAGGTGTACTGAGCTTTCGTTCGTTGTCTTCTCATGGTTTAGTATTATTGGCGTTGTAAGTCAATCGTTGCTTAAAATTATGGAGGAAGGTGTTTTGCTCCCATGGCCAGAGCAGTGGGAGGATTAGTATCATGCACCAAGAAGCACCAGGATACCAGACCGGGAGCCCTGATATGAGCGCTAACACTGTGCCAACCAGACTAGTTAACGTTGCACCAGTATGAACTTGAAACCAGTAATTGACGTAAAAGTGGCTCTGTTCTCAATATATAGGCCCAAAAACGGCCTAGGTCCAAAAATGGCCTAAGTCCAAAATTGGACATCGTGTATTACCACAATAGGTGTAGCACAAGTTGACTGACTACCCTTTTCGGACTTGGTGTAACAAGAGCTAGCCACCACTTTTGATGCTTGTGCAACATCTGGAACTAAGCTAGTGCTATACCACACCTGCGCCGCCTCATAGCTTTTCAGGGGAAAGGCCTATAGACTCAAAAAAAAAGATACAACACCTGCAATATTTGCTGTTACTCGAAAGCCCATTCGGGCGTAAGAGACATGTTTTTGTTATATTTTGTTCAACTTTGTACATAGCTCGCAGCAGGGAGGGTGATTAACAGTCCCGAACCTGAATCCGTCTGCATTGCAGCAGCATACCATAGATCTTCGTAGGAGACCTCCCATGTACGTAATTGGTGTTTCGAGTGGAAAGTGCCCCTGATAGATACTTGATACCAACCAGACTAGATGGTTATATTCCCTAGTCTGGTAGGCACCAGCACCGACATCGCCTCAGAGACAGCTTCGCCTCTCGTAGAGACATGTTCCCTACACTCGCACTCATGATTATGTTATGTCACTACGGTACAAGTACAACTGGGAATACTTGTGAGTGGTACTCACCTCAACTCTGGAGAGGAAAACCAAGATACCCACAGGGTGGGAGTACCAGCTCCGAGTTGAATCACTCCCACATTGAGTACTCTCTGTGTGAAACTTGACCGAACACTTTTGTGTCAATTTTCATGATCTGTGCTATAGATCTTTTTTGTCAATGAATTGGTGAGAAGTTCTTGTGAGGGTGTTCTACCTCTACCACTACCGTCTATATTGTATGCTAAGTAAACCTCAACAATCAATACAGGAAAGAAACCCGTCCACCCACATTCCCATGGATGGTTACATGTGTAACCACTGCGACAAGAAATGAACAATGTTGTGAAGGGGTAGAGTAAAGGGGTTTCAAGATGTTATCGGATGCATTCTGGTTTAGACTATGTTTAAGGCGGGATTGACGAAGCACTCTGCAACTTGAATCAGAAACACGGCTCTATTTTGTTGTGCTTGGATTTTTATATATATTTGCTTAAACAGTGCACAGGCCTGACTCTATGTGGGATCACGTGACTTATTTAATTTAAATACAAACAAGAAAAACCGATACTTCTCCATGTAAGCAATACTCTCAGCGATTCAGAGCCCGAGCTATCCATTGAAAGCAATAAATACAAGAAAAACCCACATGAATTTGCTCTACATCGCTAATGCGCCATTTGCAGGTGCCAACCCACCATTGTCAGCGCTGGAAATAGTGAGCCAGACCCTATTGCTATCCACGATGTCTCTTGCCCCTTGATAAAACGCCACCCCAATATCCCTGTCACCAGAGCCAGTCCGTTGTCATTGCACCATATAAGGAAAGCCGTCTTAAACTGTTCATACAATGTTAGACCAACACTATCTGCATATGCAACCAAAGCGAGAACGCCCAAGGAGACCAAAGATACCCATTTGACCCAACTTGAGATTTCCGTTGCTTCTCCAAACTCTAGGATCTCCCGCGGCTGCCTTTTCCACCCCCATGTTACCCAACTTGTGAATAGCACCGGTGGGGCGGAGGTTCCAGTTCGGCCTGGTTTCACTCGATACCGACCTGAAAAAAGACCACATGCAATCTCCCCCCACCGGACACGAACTCGACCATTCCAAGTGGGTGGGCAGCCCATGTCCTCCAAAGAGCTGTCATTTGTGCAAGGAACTGCAAAGGATAAAGCTAGCGCTGTTGCAAAACTTGGAGTAGCGTTGCTTGCAAGAGTAACAAAGAATACCATAATATAGGCACACATGGTGCCTCTGAGCTACATATTTCGCCAAAATGTCAGACCCCGTGGTAGGTCGGCCGCGGGGCGCGGAAACCGTTGATTTCACACAGAGTATCGAGGCAAAGTTCCAGCGTGCATGAAAGTTCTGTCTGGCCAGAGCTATGTTTGTGTTCGACAGTGAAAGCATTCTGCATTGGCAGTGTAATGTGCAAGTTATCGATAGAGCTCGTGTGTCCGGCTTGCCAGGGTAACAGGAATGGTATTATAGGATTGACAGGAATGTCTGCATCACCCATAACCACTTCTGAAAAGGCCTTCAATAAGGCTATCTCGTATGCGGTGATCGCCGTATCATCATACCAAGGGGGGGCCCCGCACTCACCCTGCTCACAAATCATGCTAGCAAGATGTTCCATCTCATATTCCTCCAGGTATTCTTTCATAGCTCCGAGATCCGTGGGATCTGGTGCTGTACCTCGCATAGCTTGGCTTAATAACCTCACATAGTCGCCAACTCTACCTTCATCCGGACCTTGATTGCGAATGGTTGCATATTTGCCATCCAAGCTCCACCATAGCTGTGTTTTCCTGGCTTCCTTGTGTAACCATCTTCCGCTCTTCTGGCGGTAAGCCATGAACCGACGAAATTTGCGGAAGAAGGCAGCAAATTCTCCGGACTGAATGTTGAATCCGTTTTCTCCGAGTAAGTATTGACCAGCAGATTTGACATTTCGAACATCTGTCACTCCTTTCGCCGTGAAAACTATTGTTACCCCAGTATTGGTCTCTGACTCGGAGGTCTTTATTTCACAGATTATGACTGGTTTCGTCACTGGATGTGGCACTGGTGGCATACTGGACTGCTGTGTTCCTGTAGCTCCAGGAGCTTGTGGTGACGTACTGGTCTGTTGGGTCCCTGGAACTCTAGAAATTTATGGCTATCACGTAAACCACAATAAGGTTCGATTAGTGAATAAAACTTTAGTTCAGTGGTGGAGGATGGATCATGTTACTCTTATTGTGCAAATCACTGCATCCCACTCTAAGCGGTGGCTATATACACCCCCAAGCAGGTTCTTTTCGGCGTCGCTCCCCATTAATCTATTGAAGAAGCCCGAACTGGGTGATTCAAGCACGATAGATGTGAATGTACTACCAATTTCGCCACTCCTTAGGAATTTCCTGAGAAATGGGACGTAATGCCAGAGCACAGACAGCGGTACCGGTACTCCGGGTACAACATTGAAGTTTGATGTATTGTTATTCTGAAACGCCGTATAAAGTCCTCCGAGGAGTGTAACCGCTCCGGAGGGCCAGCCACCGACATCCGAGAGGGGGTTCTGAGCCTTCACCACAATCGCATGGAGGGATGTCACCAATCCTGTGTATAGCGCCAGATATCTGTTTGCATACTAGGCAAGCCTCCCGCCAAGATCGCCTGCCATCACGATCAGGTGGGAAGCCAACATGAGAGAAAAGTTGTAGTCTCAAACCAGAAAAGTCGGTGGTTTGAGTAGGATAATATTGCAGTAGGTATGTACTCCAGCGTAAAACAGAATATCCCGTATACCGTAGAGACTCAAGTTATTTCCTGGCGGTGTCTTAGAAATGCCAAGTGAACCCAGCAAGAAATCGCCAGAGGCGCGATGTGATTTTCTACTCTGCTCTCCTCCCCTAGGTAGGCCTGATCAGGTTGAAACTAGGCGGACTTTACTGTAGTGAAGTTCGTTCGGGCGGATATCAACAGATGGTTTTGCGCTGTATGCAGATTCATCGCGTGGGATTTGGACAATTTTTTACTCGTTAACAATGAATTGCTACTCGTTACGTATCTGTCTCAAGCAGATTCGTCTAAGCAACCAAATTGGACTCGTCCGTGACTCGTCAAGGCCTAATTTGACTCGCTATTAGCGACATCATACTCGTGACGAGTCCAGTTTGCGACCGACGAGCCCACTCGCCCATTTGACTAGTCCAATTTGAGTGAGCGAATATGAGATTTGATAGCTTCAGTCACCGAAGCGCATAGTTCTGGCAAATTACGAGTAGTTCTGTATGGCCTTCCTGTCTATGAAGGTGATGAGAAAACGACAGGATGAAAAAATACGAGTATATAAGAAAGTGTCCAAATCCCACATCATAGTACGCATGTCTGGTTGATATCTCACCAGCCTATGGCCATGGATACCTACCTATGCCGAAGAGAGGTTTGTCTAGCGTACTCTACCTCTACCGTATCTACTCAGAGCGAAGTGTCGATCACTCAGCAAATTGTGGAACTCTTCCAGAGGCTACCGATACGAGGGTCCAGGCTACTGTTTTGCAAATCGCAAATTGGAAATTGACACACTCCGTGCCTCGAGGTGCTGCTGTCTTAAAATACGAGTGCCTAGACCCTCTCGGTTTGGCTTGGCGTTGCCTTTTGTGACTCAAATCGTTCCAGAGCTAGCCTGTAGGTACAGGCTGCAACCAATATTGTCATGTAGTCTCGACACCCAAGTTCTCACAACCCTGCCCTCGACAAGGTTATAGTGATATTAATATTGTTGACAAGCTCTGGTGGTTTGCTGGACATACGTTTCGCATGCAGCAATGATATTGGTTTGAGTGAAAAGTAAGGGGCTAGTTGGGTTCGCAACACCCTTCCATATATACATGGAGTGAAGTTAGGTGCGCAAGCCGTCTGTACGCTCATTAGCAAGTTATATAAGTTAATAGATGGTAAATACCTGGCACCCCCAGGGAACCACAATCAGATTCGTATTCATCCCACTCGAGCAGCTCAATTGCATTTCACACAAGACCGAGACTTTAAATTTCTAATCTACTTACATATACAACATCATGGGAGTCCCGTGGGTGACCAAGAGAGAAATCAAGGAGAAGCCGGACAGAGACGTTGTGTTGGTTTATGCCAAGGCAACCTTTGAGATTGGCAATATCGGGGTGAGCGGTGCCTTGTTCAGGTCTCGGCTCAAGAAAGCGCTGCCAGGTCGGGTTGCAGTGCAAGGGGCGGGGTATCTTTGGCTGACGAGTGGACTATCACTTATTTTCAAATGTGGCTCCGAGAGGGCAACCCGTTCGATGCTGGCAGCTATCCGTGAGGTTCTCAGCTCTGGAGAGGATAGGAAGATAGTCCTAGCAGGTTAGGCAGTAATCAAATAGTTATTATTTCGAATAGCTTTAAGCATATACATACTAACTATGTGGGTTGAATGCAGGTTATAGTCAAGGCTGCCTCATTGTTCGCAAGGCCCTTTTATATCTTTCCGACGCGGAGCGAGCCAGAATCACTGCTGTGGCGTTTTTTGGAGACCCCTCATGGTGGGGTAAAAAGGTGCCTGACGAACTCAAAGATAACACGATGGATATACGACTGCCTTTGGACTGGGTGCACCTACCGCTTCCAATCCCTGGTTTCACACATTTGTTGTATCCGGTGTTTTCATATGGGAAGGCGGTGAGATTTATAAGTGCTAAAGTGGGTCCTAAGGACTCGACGATAGTGGTGAATCCAAAGGTGGAAGAGGTTTAAGCGTGGGTCTGCCAGGAGTTAGACCACTACAGTATAACAAGTTTGCAACTGGATTGGGATACGGTCAGCAAACAGGCTTAACAAGATGGGCAGCTATGACTGGTCTGGTAGTTTTTTTTTTTTCGTTTTTTTTTTAAAAAGTCATTAATCGCATTCAGCCTGTTTCTAGACTATGGCGATGGACTGCAGCCTCCCAGTCTCCTGGATACCTCTCTCATCCTCCGGGCCAGTCCCTGCCCTGCCCGCCTCTCTACTGTGGTATTTACATAGTCAGACAGGAAATCCCCCTTCTCACTGCAAGAACCTCGCCACCACCTCACACCACCTCTCATCCCGTCGTGCCTGTTCCCTCGATCTTCCTGCTCCATCTCCAACCCACGGGCACATGTACAGGTGTGCAGCATTTTGCGGGGTCCACACATCACATATACAGCTTGCATCGTCCATCTTCCCTATCTCCCTCAGCCACTGCCGCTAGATCTAGAGTTCTTGCATCGAATCACTCCTAGTACTCATTTCGTCTTATTTGTCTATTTCGTCATGTATGTAATTTTCTCTCGGTATAAGCATATATTTGTTATAAGCATACCACCTCCGGTCCCGACCGTATGCTTGTAACAGGGGTTTTCTGTATGGGGTAGTCTGGTTGTGTAAGCGGTAACTATATTGGGGCTGCACTGTGGTTCAAAAGCCCAGGTGTTATCCTTTGAGTACAGGCCACAGGGGTTTACTAAAGAATAAACACCTATGGCGTACAGGAAAAACTGGTGGTTCCTTTCACATCGATACACAGGGAAAGTATCCCTGTGTACGGAGTATAGTCCTGTGCATCTATGTGAATCTGACACCCGAGAGCAAAGGAGAATAGATTTCCTAGGCTGAATGCGATTAATGGTTACTTAAAGATTTCCTGTGCTACAATGGAATGGTTCCTTTACGCTAGGTATAGGTTAGACTGGTTGTATTATTCCGAAGAGCCTGATCGGTAGAAAAAATTGAATATTCAGCAACTTCACTCAGGATTGAACCCAGAAACTTTCCTACCACTCGAGCACTCTACCACTCTACCACTTAACTTCGGAAGTTATACTACGAGCCGGCTCGACAATTTACGCCAAGGCTCGAGATAATGTCCCTATCCGCGAAACCTTTAACGTGATCTCAGCCTATGTCTTAAAAAGCGACATGGAGTCTTCTTTCCCAGTGGATGTGGGTAATCATCTTCATATAAGCTCTCCATAGGAAAAACCAAAACATTGCCATCTGCACTAAGCTCTTGAAACTGGTCTAGAAAATCCTCCAATGTTTTCGCAAATGCTGCAATTGTGTACTGCTAGTGGAATGAACTTGGCAATGTGTGCAGTAGATAAACCTACAACAAATTCAGTATCTCACTCATAATAAAAGAACGGAAGTAAACCTGAATCATCATCAACAGACTTGCGACTAAGCAGCTTGCGGGAATAGACGCAGTTGTTAAATCGCCATGTGAATCCTGTATTTCTTCATATCGACCAGCAAGCGAAGCAATATAATCTTAGACTGTTGATGTCGGAGGTGCCATGGCACATGCTCGCGAGCTGAAAAAATAAATTAATTCAGATGTGAGAATGCCACTAAATCGAGTTCTGCTACAGTCGAACCTGTCTTACTGCATAATATCCGTCAGGGCACTTTTGATGCAGTAAGACAGGTTTATGCGGTACGGCAGGAAATGAGAAAAGAGCTGATATTGAACTAAATACATGACACCCCGACCAAATACATGATGCCTCGACCGTTTTACACCCACAAACCTTAATCCGATCTAAGCCACTTCTTGAGGTGTGATTGCTGCTTGCGTTTCATGTTGAGGTCTGCCATTCGGTTGGTTAGAGTAGTAATAGACTCAATCAAGGATGGTATTTCTGGTAGTGCTGCAGTACTGGGAGCGGTCTGAATGAAATACAATTGAAGGACTTCAGGGGCATAGCTGACTTCAGTCCGGGTAATTAATGGCCGTGGTTCTGAGTCATAAGAAGCAAATCTGGATCTTCATTAAATTTGCGGAGGATGCGTGAAACAGTACTTTGGTTGATGGATCGGTCAAAGGAGCGCTGGAACCTATTATTAATTTAGCATACACTTTTATAATCTCGTAGG
>Ga0307514_10003875_pt1 | contig 14032 bp, 8 predicted proteins | sample 16_EM_MG_FD_203088 | JGI IMG/M metagenome (GOLD analysis project Ga0307514, IMG submission 203088) | Populus trichocarpa ectomycorrhiza microbial communities from riparian zone in the Pacific Northwest, United States - 16_EM | ecosystem: Host-associated > Plants > Roots > Unclassified | place... | reverse complement strand
GCTTGGTCACAACTCACGCACATGTCGGACTCCTCATGACTGAGTTGGAGTAGGATCTATTGTTCTTTACCTATACTTACTAAGCACTTTTTTTTATCTCTATCGCTGTATTTCTGTATCGCTGTATTTCTCTATCTCTGTATTTCTGTATTTCTGTATTTCTGTACTCCGTATTTCTGTATTTCTGTATTGCGGTATATATTGCTGTGGTCACCGTGGTTGCTGTGGCTGTGTGGCTGTGTCGCTATGGTATTGTAGAATTGTTTGCTAGCGCTGTGGTATTGTAAAATTTATACCCCTGCCGCCGTGGCATTGAAAACCTTCGTCCTATATAATATATCATATATACATGTACATCTCATTTGTACTCCCTCGCCGCATCCTGAGGGTGGGCCCGTGCGGATCCACAAGCAGGGAGCAGGCTGCCAGTACTAGTGCTGAGGCTGTAGGCGTATCTATGTACCTACACTACATACATGTGCTGAGCGGAGCTGGGATGACATTGCATCATCAAACATCAAAGCAAAGCCTTCTTTGTTTATCGCCTGCGCCGCTGAATGCAGCTGTGGATGATATCAAGTTGCTCAGTTTTCATGTATGCTATGGGTGGCAAGATGGTTTCAACAAGGTGGCTGCTGATGGCGAACGTTTGATCAAAACTAGTTACCCGGTGATGAGCTTAAGCTGACCTACGATATTGCAGCTACTGGCTGAAATCTAGTTGGGGCTTGGCATGCATCACTGCAGACGCATGCGATTCTTGAAAAAAAGTAAAGGTGCATTTGAAAGATAGGGGACGTTACCAATTGCGTGTGTGCTTAAATAGAAATGAGGGGAAATGGACCTCCCTGCCTCTCTCGGCCAAGGCACTTTGTTGAATTGGTTCATGGGACCGTCCACATGCTCTGCTTCCGAGTCCATGGCCAAGTTGCCATTTGCAGATCTCCGAATTCAAAGCATTGAGTTTACCTAATGCCATGGTCTCGAAGGCCTCATCAACGGCTGTGAAGGAAAACACAGCCCGTCGGCGGCCCCCTCGCTATTGCTGCAGCGTGTGCAGGACTCTCACAATCAAGGCTTACTCGTGGGCAAGTTTGCAGTTGCATTCCTTCATTCATTATCATCAATAATTAATATTTACCAGTCCTCCCATCCTGCACAATTGGTGCTCGCTACCCCTTGCCCAACCAAGTCCCCTAATACCCTCCCAATCCCATGCTAAATGATACATCCCGCCAAGTAAAATGTTGAATATCCACAAAGGAAATCTACCAAGCCGCCTTGCAGTTCCAAATCTAGAAGTTAGAAAATGCAAACCATGGAGCTGAGAGAAGAGTCGAAATAAAACAACCCGCAATTAACGCCGGTGGGTATCCCACTCGCACACATATGTCAACTATCCCACTTCCAATTCAGCTCCCATACGCCTTCAATCGACATCCAGTCGCTGCCCCCGTGAATCAAGGAAAAATATTAACCGCAACCCAAATAAACTCCCTAAAAGAGAGAACCAGAAATGATTATTTTTTTGTGCCGTAGACCCATGGGCATGCATTAGGGCAGCAGCGAATCCGTTGGTGCCACTCCGGAAAAAAGAAAGGATGATCCAACAAGCAAAATCAAACCAGCAGGGGATTTTTATGTGTAACGAAGAAAAAGGAAAGGTATCTCTCAGGGATAAAAGAAGCGAAGGTAAAAGCACCGAGGCAGCAACAAGGCCCGTTCCAGCTGAACTTGCTGCCGACCCAATTTGGACTTCCCTTGATCCGTGTCCGGTACCTAGCTATCCTCAAAGGCCTAGATCGCCGAGAGCAAATTCCCCCACCACTAGCCAATGCAGATGCAGGCAATAGACAAGGATAACCCCGACTAGGTGGCTGGAATGCTGGACTGGAATTGGAACAACCTAAGACGTATTGTATGAGTTGTTGTTGACCAGGATTGGCAACATCGAGAAAGACTTTGCGAGATGCTTGGAGCTGAGGAAGAATGGTATCGTGATTTGTTTCCATTGTTGATGCTGTAGCCGTATTGCTGTATTTCACCAATGTGATTCAAGTTTATATTACATAGTTGCACAATGTAAATGCATTGCCGAATGCCGGACCTTCTTCCCGCTTGGTGTATACCATTCCTCCTCCTCAAATCGATTTGGGTCAATTGGTGGTAGTGAACTTCGATTTCTGGCTCCAGAAGCGTAGGGTGAAGTGGGAGTTGTTAATTGAGGGGCGTATGAGTACTGCCGTTGATTCGGGATGTATGAGGGTGGGTAGATGTGGGAGCTGGGTTGTGGGGAAACCGGTGGTGGCTGCGGTCGGTAGTATTCCTGGGGATATTGGGAAAGTGACGAGTGGGGAGGCGAGGGGGAGGAGCCTAAGGAACCAGCGTATCCCAAAAAATTGGCTGGAGGTGACAATGGAGCCATTCCTACCATGTTTTCTGTGGGTAGTTCTGAGCTCAAACTCGGAGATGGTGAAGCAAACATCAGAGGTGAAAACGCTTCTTTGGGTGTTGCGGAGTCTGGAGTTGTGATGTTGGACATCTCATCGAGAGTATGTGAAGAGCCGGAGCCATTGTATGAGAAGATTGAGTTGCAGTAGGATGATTGTGAAGCGGGAGAGTGACAGGAGACTGGAGATGACATTTTTTTTTCCTTCGGGTCTTCCTTCAATTGACGGAGCTGAACAGATATTTGTGGGTATGGTATCGGAAGGCAAAACTCAGGTGAGGTGTTTAGGAGGTATATAAGATATGGCGACTCCTTTTACCAAGATGTTTGCTTTTTGTTTCCTCCAGGCAGAACCAGATTGCCCCGAACCGTTGAACCAGCTGATCTAATATATCGGAGGGAGTAAGATTTCGGTGTCCCGCTTGGACTTTGTTGTGTTTGCGATGGGGCTGGGAGGTAGCTTTTTTCGGTGATCGATTAATCGGGATGTCAATATGAGGGGTGGGGAGGAGGTGTAGGTATATGAAGGTTTTTCAATATGCCTCCATCTCCATTCGACGTTGATAGTCGCGTCCGCCGTCCCGCCCGAACCTTTGCTATGAACCCCCGTCACCCACCCTACCCTCCACTCCGACCACTAGAGCAGATTATTGACTATCCAGTCAAAGTTGGCCTGGATTACCCCCCGCCAAGACTGCTATGTGGAAGAGGGTTAATTGATTTACATGGGGCTTGAACTGTACTGCGCAAGCTGCTTGCTCCCCCCTTGGGCATTGCTGTTGTGGTGGATGCACGAGGAGGGGATAGAATATGCTGCCATACCATACTAGCACACACACCACGTCCGCATCCTCGCTGCATGCACATCGCAATTACAGGAGGGTTCCGTTGTACAAGGAGCCTCGAGCTGTGCACGTACTCTTACGGCACCTAGACGAATAATCCAGCTTTCGCAACATAAACCGACTTCACCACGGCGGCTTACCAGCGGCAAATTTAAGATGCGCAACCACTCTTAATTATGTCCTGGCTGGCGTCAATTCAGGAGGCTTGTGTCGCCAGCGATGTCGGAGCAAATGAGCTGGCACAACTTACAAGGCTATGGAGGCTCAAGGTAGCACATTGAGGGGACCTATACCCACACTCATCCAGAGCCGAATAAGAAATTCACGACTTGCCAAAAATACCATGTCGGGCGAATTCGTCTAAGTCCTCCAACGATAGGCTGCTCCAGATGGAATGTCGCTATGAGCTACCAACTTGAGAGTGACAAGTTAGTTATTGAGCACAAGGACTTGTCTCAAGTGGCTTGTTCTTGCCAATTGGACCCAGTTACAAAGAAGCAAGCACCACCGAAAACCAAAGATCGTAAAGTTGTCTTGTGCTTCCACTAAATAGCTCTAGCCTGGTGAGGCGCTCGAGTGACGTTGCCATACAGCTGTCCCCCGTTATCCTTGCTGATACCCCGTAGGAAGGAAAGGTGGTTGTCATATTTTGGTATCGAAAAGGGCTTGGGATTGCAACCTCATGACCATATCGAAGTCAGTGAGGGATTGACATCACAAACCTGCCTCTAATATTCCATTAGCTTGCAGAGTGCTGGATCATCGATAAGTGAGTAAAGTCTCAACATTCCCGGCATGGTTTCAGGTACCGGGTGTCAAGCAGGGTAGTCCAATTAGCACACATGACTATAAGGATACTTTATGGCTTTGGCTTGCCCAATACTCTGCATTACTGATAACAGGCAGTGCATGGTCTCAATGGGTCCGCAATTCAAGGCTGGTATTTACCCTGTCCTGGTTATATATAGTCATAATATCTGATATTTGGGGTTGGATCTGCGTACATTGATATGCAAAGTAACGAGACATGCTAGTTGGGGGAGGTAATGTAGGTGCGAGTGGTACTACTTGGCCGCTGAATACGTGGGACCCAGTCCCCCACATGTACAAGGAGTGATATCTTTGGCGTTGGCGTCCGTCGTAGCTTGTTAACAGAGGCTGGTGATGCATACCGAAGTACGACAGGATTATAGCTAGTGGTGATCTATCTTCCTTGTGGCATAAGCTTTCCGCCTCTAAGGAAACAATGCAGTGGTCCGCGCACCCCGCACAACGTATTACGCAGGGTATAGCGATGGTTTAGGCCTGGGGTACCGAGATCTATCAATGCCATGCGCGTCATGCTATGTCAACAACTGAAACCATTTGCTCACTGCCTGGACGCGCACGCATGCGCAGAGTGGTATCAGGGCGACGCCGCCAGACTCAAGTTTCAGTGCCTAGTCAGTCGGCACTATGGGCAGCGTGGTAACTACGAAGCTAAGGGAAATATTTAAGTAGCTAAAGAAGTCAGCCAGTCCCCAGACGAGTAGTGCTGAAATACTTGGGTAAGTAGTCCCCTCCTGACTGGCATCTAGGGGGCTTTGAAATTTTCAGTTGGTGCTTACATACTGACATACTTAGGCTATATACTCACTGTCTGTGCTATGTATGACCTTCTGACTACTCTAGGCGTATCACACCTCGCAAGCCATCTGGCGAAGCCTGGGGTGAGAGCTTCGTTTCTGGGACACTTGCCTCGTGAATGTGGGCTAAAGGCTATTGAGCTGAAACACTCCTCCATCATGATGACCCATGGGGCAATTGATGCTCCTAAGCTATGGGTCCTCACCGTGCACTTGGTGGTATGTGGGCTCGCTTTACAGAGCTGCTAGTGCACGTGGTAGGATTAGTACCGAGGCCAGGTGAGATAGTTAACATGCATAGGTATATTGCATAGTACTTAGGCGCGTAAGAGTACGTGCAATTGCAAAGGAAGCGCGAGATGGCGGACCTCCATATCATTCCAGACTTCCTACCAGCTTATCATGATCATGGCAGTCTTGGGCAGCAAAGGAGTCTTGGGACTGGCAATTTGAAGCTCAAGGAAATAAATAGCACCAGTTACCCTTGGTTATGAACTGAAGGCAAGTACAGAGTACTCACCCCAGGCAAGCTCGTATTCATGTATATACACAATTATCTCTCGGGGTCAGGGGCTGATATGAACCAACTTGAGCTCGAGGTATGTGTGAGAGCTCCAGCTCTGGTCGTGAGAGTGCGCCTCTGGGTGTTCCTGCCTCGATGCGTGTACCTCGTATGTTCACGCAAACCACCGGATTTGGTGAGCCAATGGTTGCAATACATAGTCACGAGACTACCTCAGTTTCTCGCGTGTCATCTTGGCACCACCGGGATGACCCTTGTTCTTGGTTAGCTTGCTTTTTGCCTACCTAGTCTGGTTGCTGCTGTCTCAGCTCCATAGCCTAGGGAACAGGGCCCAATGGAGAAATGCAAAGCGCAACGTTCAACGCTACCTAGGTGCTGTGGCACAAGCACCAAAAAAAAAAAAACGGTTTTTAATTTTAGCCTTCCTCCTCTAGCACCCGTTGGCCGTTATTCCAAGCCACACTCCGATGTCTGACATGCAACTTACGGAGGTTGTAACGGTCACTTGACTAGTAGAGGCCTAGGGCTCAGTAAACTGGTGATTAAATTGGTAGAGTACACGTTATCACCACCATGGATGCACATCATTTACCTAGCCAGAAGCTGGTAAAGTTATCTACATACAATTGGGTTGTGTTAATCCATCATGTGCAATTGCTGGTCCTATTGAGCTCATACTTACCCCTTTATCATTTCAAAAGTTTCATTCCACTACTCAAGATGGAGTTGCTCAATTTACTGTTTACCGTAATGCAGACCCTTTCAATTTTGTCTCAGTTGTGCAGATCGGGTGTCGAAAGTCGGTTGTTATTGGTCACGCCTCAACACAATCAATGAACCACGGGTGCGTTTCTCGCTAGTTTCAGCTCGCTAGTCACAGTGGCAAAAACAAGGAACCAGCAGATGCTCTGGCTGGGTGACCTGCAGTGGGGGTGTTGGGGGTTTCGCACGAATTCAGCTGAGTTGAGCATTTGGTTTTCGGGGATCTCCAGTTGTGTGTCTCACCGTCCCCGATTAGCCCTTTCATCCCAGAAAAAGATGGCCATTTTGAGTTAAGACTAGGCAGCCCGTGGATGATCGGAAATATACTCTACCGGTAATGCTTCCGTAATTGAGGCTCCGGTCCGACGCCAGGCGGACTCTACCTATCACTTGTATCGATAGGGGCTTTCGATATCGAGGCTCTGCTGAAAGCCGGATTTTGTCATCACACGAAGCAATTCTCCAAGTAAATTGGAGGTAAATTGGGGGCCCATCGGGCGCGCTCGCAGAGGTCTGGATACGAGGACAATAGAAGAGCCATATTTATTATGAGGAAATTGGCACCTGCGCAGGCATGAATTATTTAGTCATCTACCCATTTCCATATCCAGAGGGGAAAAAAATTGTCTAGGCTTGATCATGCACGAAGCTGATCTGGGAGTACCATTATTATAGTCCTGAGACTAGCTCCCTGGTACATTTGCTTGTGCAACCTTGGTTTGGGTCCACTCATGAGCCATTGAGGCGCATTTAGCACCACATCCGATCCTCAACTGGAAGACCAATTCATAATCAAAGTCCAGATAAGTGTCGTCTTATGAAACATTATTACTCCATGCATGGCCATTCACGTTGCCTGCGAGTACTAGTCTCTGCCACTTCAGGTATTTCGGCAAACGAATTCGAAAGTGCCATATGCGTGGCTGCAAAGGACCAGGGCTACAAGGTGTGCATGAGCCTTTTATAGAGCTTTAGCCGGTCCCAAGAAGTCCAAGAGGACTCCGGCTTCAAGTAAGTCAACACCACATAGTGTACATTCCCCAAAGCATACTGCATCTGCGTACTCATGTCTCAAGCCCACCCAGGATCAAGAGCGGCTCAGTATGTGATATGATATAGAGCGAGAGCATGGATTGGATTAATACGTTACGTATTTATGATCCTATCAGGAGGAAAGGACACGCCATGACTTCAAAGTGCGGGGACATGGTTGGCATACATTTCGCCAATCTTTCAATAGGCCTGGATTTCTTTACACTTCTATTTCTTTTTTCTTTTGCCACACCCACCTCCTCACTACCCCTTCCATTTACCCCACTGACCAGTGAGAAACCGACAGCACCTGTGTGGGCTTCATAGTGAACTTCCTCAGTGCCTATTGCTCATTCAACCTGGCCTGAATGGGTCGGCTCTCCAGTCAAGCATAGGACAACTCACTGGGATTGAGTACATATTTGTGGGCCTTTGTAGCTTGAAATAGGGGATATAGCATTCATTTGGCCAGGTTTGATTTCTCAAACCTGAGGCAAGACCTCACTAAGGAGTACTTCTGGGTATGGGGTTTTTGCCGGCGGGTGCGGCAGGCGGGTCAAGGTGCATGCCCTTTAATGTTTTCTCTCGCATCACTAATAGCTTGAGGTTTAGGGAAGCAAACTCTGCGAGTCACTTTCTCGACATGTCGACATCGGCCCTTGCCACCTTGTCATTCATTCCTGCCATGCAGTCAGCTTCCTATTTGTTGGTCAAGGCATACCTTGCTTGACACCTGGTCCCACACTGGAGCAGGCGCTCCAGAGTCTAGTTACTAAGTACTTCAGTTCATCCCTGTTACGGCCTGCTCGCACGGTCGGGACAGCCAGTCATTCGTAGTCTAGGTATAGTTGTCCCCACACACCTTCACATTAGCCTGTTACTTAACCCTTGCATGCAGAATTATCTTTCTCATTAATAACTCACAAGTAGGGCGAGTGATAAGTTGTGTTTTGTTCACGACTGCAGCATTGGGCTTGGACATACCTAGCTCTCGATCATACATTCGGCACCTGTTACCACCCGAAGTTGACTGCAGTTTTGGTCCTGCTAATCTGGTGTAGGCAATGATCATATGGAGGTTGCATTGAAGCCGCCCACCCAGTATTGTTTGGTCGATCTAGGCACGAAGTTGCGATTCATCACTGGACCTCCTCCAATTTGAAGATAGATAATGTAAAAGCCTTCCTGAGACATGTGAAAAACAAAATCAGGTATGGATTTCGTGGCTGCCCACCCTCTACTGCTTGAGGAACGCCGATATTCCCTTGTCTCTTTCGATAAGCTTCCTACATCACAAACAGGACCGGGCAGAACAATATACGCATCCGTAGGTCAGCCTCTCATAAAGCAGGTCTCTAGATACCGAGGTCAAAAGAGATTCGCAAAACGGTACACCACAAACCAATCAGGTCAACACCATTGATAACTTGCTACCAGAAGCTGGCAGCTCTTGCTTTGCGGACAGCTCTAGAAGCCCTAAGCTAATATCTACCGATGGTTCAGGTCCTCAGCGGCATCTGCACGTACGAACCACGGACGTTTTCAGGCACGAAAAGCATTGGATACACTTCTCACCTATCATGATCAGCATGACATCCTTGTGGCTTAGCGCGTTACTGGACTCGGATAGTTCAGTTTTCCTCTCTATCACGGCAGTGTGCATGCGGGATTGCAGCGGCAACTTACTTAGATTGCCTGGTACCTACTTCACTTTGAGATGCATAGGCCACAGGTTTGATTGGAGTGGGTAGTGTGGGGCTTGGAGGGGGGGGATTACGCCTGCCAAGTCGCGGTTGATAATGACAAGCCCACTGATTGTGCTCTGCTATAGTGGCTAGCACTCTGTGCTAATGGGTGGCAGCAAATTTAGGAGGCCGTGCCGGCCAGACTGAATACGCGCTGGTTAATGAATGGCATGGGAGTCGGGAGCAACTTGACTAATAAAATATAATTTGAGAACAAGTCCGTCAGAACTTGCCGTAGGTATGGTATAGAAGGTCCAGGAAGCACTTTGTTTCCAATACAATATTAATATTAATTGTGGTTTTATCAGTTGTGAGCACAGATCATGTGACCATACAGTCTCTTGCACGTGATGAGACACTGCATTAATAGTATCAGGCAATTGAATTCTAATTATAGGTGTATCCATCGTAGCGGAACAAATAAAGATCAGATATCGCAACCTATATCTGTGTCCGACACATTGGCCTCTAGCTTAATATGGCTTGTTTGTCCTCTGTGTACAGGTCCACTATTTATTTATCAAGAAGTAAGCAACAAAGATTCATCGGCGTAATACCTAAAGTTATTAAACATTCAATGTAAGGTAGAGTCAGTGGCTTTATGCACTGGCAAAATTTTTTTTTTTTGAGTCTATATGCCTTTCCCCCGAAGGGAGCCTTAGGCTAGGTAGGTCTTTTGAGCTGCATTAATATGCAAGTATTTGGCCTGAAACAAGTAAATATTTATTATTTATATCTAACGGATTGAGTGTGGCTGACACATCAGTGATTTCGCCAGGGTCCTTTCCAACTCTATCTCAACTTCACTCCATACCTAACCTGATAATCAACTCAGCATCACAACTCAGTACCAAGCTTCTCCCTTGCTACATATATTCAGTCCGATACACTGGGAAGGCAGGCGAGAAAAAGCAACGAGCATAACGTTGGATCCAGCTAGTGCTAAGTACGGAGCATGCCGTCGGCACCAGGCAGTAAGCCAACTGCCGACTTGTCAAACCAAACTGGCAATATGAGCGACATCGACAAGGACAATACTGTTGTCTCGAGACTGCAATTTCCGATTGGCATTCAGTTGACAGACAATGCTGTCGCCTTTCAGTTCTCATGCTGGAGGAGAGAGATCTTGAGAGCAGTGAGTGAGCCCTTCCCTTATATATACCCACTCCAGAATACCTTGCGATGTCAAACCTCGGGTAGAGTTTTAGCGCGATGACGGTGCAATGTGACGGTGGCGAGGGCTTATGCAGATGTTTTTTTACATGCACATTTCCGCGGAGGTGGCGGTGGGTTTGACAGGAGGTGCTGGGACAGGCTTGTGAAGCATGCAGGCAATCTCACGGCTGAGCTTCTCGCATTGCGGACTGTCATGGTGGCATATTGTCTCAGCGGTACTTAATAGGGCCGACCCAAGAACCAGAACGCTGGGCGCGCAGGGAAAAGAAGGGCATCGCTTTCCAGCAGCATCAGCTTACCCTTGCCCTGCACTTACGTTGCAGACAGGGTGTTAGCACTTGATCTGCGGGTGTCCCCCACCCACACTATAGCCACTCGTCTGTTTCCTGTCCCCGCGCCTATGCCTGCGCGTCCTGTTCCTGTAGAGTACGTCGAGAGCAGATCCAATTCTGCTTTCTGACCCACGTGGCCAGGCCTGCGTCTAGAAAATGCAATTGGTATTGCGTTTTGGGCCCCAACGTTTTTCGCAAACGGCTTCATATGCAGCTAGCAACTAGTTGTTCTCAGCTGAATGCTGTACATGACGTCTGCATACGTGCCCAGCTACTAGAAAAACGCTTATACGGGGGAATGGGGACCAGTGCTTGACTTTCCACTGTGGGCCAACGGTTCTTTTCCTGCATGCAGCCTGCGTAAGGGAACACCTAACTATTTGGGACTGGTATACACTGTGAGGGTGGTAATGTTGGTGAATTTTCGTCGGGACGAGCTCGTGGCACGCTATTCACCATCAAGCATGCCTGCTTACCACTTCAAAATTCGTCAGCTGCCTTTCCCTCAGCAGAGATAGAAGCATATATGACCCCGCTCCGCACGACAACTCTGCTATCCCGAGACTTTCAATTTCATTCCTGTGTTGCAATCCAGTTTCTTAATATGAGGTGGGACAAGCTAACAAAGAGCTACTCTATTGGGGTATGCACTCGACATCTAGGGATTAGTCTTTTTGGGGCATAAGAACATATGGAAGCGTAGATCCCCTTCCACCTCAAATCATGTCTACCGCCGTCTCTTCAATAGTGCATGCACCAGAGAACTTGAGTGTTTCCTTGCGCAGGTCAACTCTCACTGCACGATCAGTTCTCTTCGACGCATTTTACGCCCATCTGACCATGCGCTTCTTGGGGGTGTTGTTCTTCCCAGCTACATTCGGCTTGGGAACGAGGCAATTCACGAATTGACAGTGGGAAATGCTAGGGACACTGTGTTATATTACCTTGCTGATCCCAGCAGAGGAGGTGGGAAAGATGGGCAAGGTGTGGTGCCAGAGCCAACTATGGGACGTGATTTAGAGGCACTACTATGCTTGCTGTTGGGTTTGAAATCCTTAGATCAGATTAACTTTATGCTCGAGAGGGTGAATTTCATTGATGAAGTATCTAGAACGATCAACGACAAGCCTTGCTCACTGTGGAATGCCAGTAGCAGATCGAGGTCAAAGCGAAAAAAGCCAATCTCACCACCTCCAGGGGGAAGTAAAACCAGTCACGAGGACACCGATATGGGGGTGGACATGGCCCTGAAAGTGCAGGCCTGGCTGGGTAGTGGGGCCACAATCGAGCACTCTCAGACGTCTGGTATCCCATTTTTCTCTCCGCCCAGGGCTGCAATCAAGTGGGGTTCAAGCAGCAAACTCATCCCTTCAAGCTCTGGCTCGTGTGCAGGGGAGCGACCTCAAGCCTCATCACCACCACGACAGAACCCAGGTCCACCAGCTTCCTCTCAGCCATTACCGGATGCACCAACAAGACCCATGTTCCAATTTTATTGCCCACTGGCACCTGTGCCGGAACTGCGCCAATGGGGCTCCTCACAGCTTACGGGCCACGTATCACTTAACCAGCCACACCTAGCTTCTAGCAATAGCCATGGGCTTAAATATACTCCCGAGATGGCACCTTGCCCAGGTCAGCCTGAGCCCAGATCACATGTTACCGACCTACTCCTTCACACCCTCGAGCTTCCGGCGAAACAGAGCAAAATTGATGCTCAAAAGAAGCAGCTGGATGAGTGCAAGAACGTACTAATGCAATTGATGCATCTCTGCGAGGAGTTATCTAACGATCCATTGGTACTTCCTAGAGATGTGGTACAGGATTTCCTTCGAGATATTTTCTGTGGCTTAGTGCGGGATGGAGTGTTCTCCGAGGAGGTTTGTAGTGAGGATTCGAAAGATTTGCAGAGGCCAGCTGCCCCCAGAATCCCAGGGCCAATACGCCGTAAGCCCATGACTGGGTCTCAAGCTGCCACCGCAAGAAGAGCCACACGAATAAAGGTCATTAATGATCCCTTGGGGAGCGAATCTGGAGCTGGCCCTGCTAGGTTGGCGAAGCTGAACCAAAATCAGCTTGCTATACCAGAGCCTGGTCCCTCTTCAGTTTTTACACAGCCTCCTAGCATGCCACAGGTGAGTCTTAAAATCTGTCAGATTCTGTCTTGTCCAAGAAGGTTTCTAAAACTGCACCATGCCCCCAAGAAAACGCGTATGGAGCCCTATCCACGCCGCAAACCTCGCAGCTCTCACCCAGCTGCTCGCGAAATTCTTATCATGGGTTTAAGAAACAGAATCAGAGACATTCAGAAAAAGATTGATAAGGGCCAAGGAGACCTTGTCGGCCAGCAGAATTTGAAAGCGATTATGCAACAACAGATTCAGCATCTTCAGGAGACCGAACTTAGAGACCTTGGGCTAGGGGAAGTAGGGAATGCCGCGCGTCAGCGGCTTAAGGAGGAGCTGCAGAAAAAGATAAGGAGGAAAACCCATCAAGTTCAGCAGGGAAAATCTTTGGGTGTGAACGCGCCGATGCTGGATGGATTCAAGGAGCTACTTCACCAGTTGACGACAGTGCAGGCGGGTGAAAGAGATAGGCAGGAAGTGGGGGCTGGGGAAGAGAACCTGCCTTCGTGGAAGGGGAAGGGGAAGGAGGTTGAGAATTCGTCATCAGAAGCACAAAGTTTGTTTGGAAATCAACAAATGGCCGGCCCTGGGGTATTAATAAGCGCGCGGGGGGGTATGGATGATGCGGGGGAGGTTGTAAATGTGGTTGGGGATAGAAGTAAGGAGCACACTAGGGACCAGATTATACTCAACACAGGGAGGGGGCTCCGTGCTGGGAGGGTTAGGGGTGCTGGTATTTTTAGGGGCCAGGCTCATACCCCAGTTATCGTGTTGGACGATGATAGTACATGTGGGGAATACCAGCAGGTTGGAATGGGTGGCAATAGTGCAGTCATGGGAAATTTTGGAGATGGCAACGGCACTGGTACTACCCATAGTCGTGATGCCGGGCTCGACCAAGAGATGACCGACGCTGTAGCAGCAGGTTGGAAGTACAATCACCTGCCGCAGAAAGCCCCCCTTGATTACCAGTTTGGAGCCCTGGGGGCTCCTGCTGGTGTGGATAGTGCAGAAAATCACATTCCAGCTGCCACTTTTGGCACACCGGGCCTATTAGGATTTGGTACCCTTCACAGCGCCGGCTCTCCTATAGGTAATACGGGCTCTGAGTCGCTGTTTGCACCGTCGGACCCTAACTCTGCGGCGTTTGCGTCTGTTGGGGTGTCTTTATTCCGAGGTGGAACTGCCTTCGGTGCTGGAGGTGGAAAAGGGACTGAGGATTCACCGATTTTGATCGAGGATTCGGATTGATAGACGGGTTTGGGGGGGTGAGGATTGGTGATGGATGACTATGGAGGCGGGGAGAGGAGGGAGCACTTGAGTGATTGGTCGTTGCTCGGAGAGAACAGGATTTGGTGTTGTGAATGTCTAAGATGTTTTTTTTTTTAATTTAAATTCTGCAAATTGTTTTCCTCCT
>Ga0307514_10003874_pt1 | contig 14042 bp, 16 predicted proteins | sample 16_EM_MG_FD_203088 | JGI IMG/M metagenome (GOLD analysis project Ga0307514, IMG submission 203088) | Populus trichocarpa ectomycorrhiza microbial communities from riparian zone in the Pacific Northwest, United States - 16_EM | ecosystem: Host-associated > Plants > Roots > Unclassified | place... | reverse complement strand
CTGAGAACTCGCGGCCGGGCTGGCCTGGCATGCCTGGATTGCGGTTCGTGATGCTTGTCATGGAAAGACCTTTGCGGTGGACATTGCGGATTTGCGAGGGTCCATGTTGCGCAAGGCACCGGCCCTTGGCATCTCGCGTTCGCGAGGGAAAACCGCGGCTCTGTCCAGGCATGAAAAGCTCGGCCGAAAGGGGCAGGGCCTGTTCAGCGTTGCCTTAAAGTCGCCGCAGCACCGGGTGCCCACCAATGCCGCGAAACACCGCTTCCGAAGACCTGCCCGCGCCGCACGGCGAGGCGCCTGCCCACCAGGACCCTGCGCTGCTGCGCCGGCTGCTGCGTGCGAAGGACCGCATGGACGCCGCTTCGCAGGAGGTCTGGCCGGTGCAGCGGCTGGCGGAGGTGAGCGGGGTGTCCGAGGCGCACTTCGCGCGCTCGTTCAAGCAGGCCTTCGGCCTGCCACCGCACCGCTACCTGCTCACGCGGCGCATCGAGCGCGCCACCGCGCTGCTGCGCGACACCGACTGGCCCGTCACCGAGATTGCGTTCCACACTGGCTGGGAGAGCCTGGGCACGTTCGGCCGCACCTTCCGGGACATCACCGGCGAAACGCCCAGCACGGTGCGGGCACGCGCACGGGCGGCGGGGCATGACCTCGGCCGCGTGCCGGCCTGCATCCTCAGCGCCGCGCACCGGCCCGATCTGACGATGGCAGTTTCGGAGAAGCGGCGCCGCGGGGCCGGCGGTACAAAAGCGCCTGGCAACCAGGAGCTTTGAAATGAACCCAGGCATTGATGTGGTCGGCGTGTATGTGCGCGACCAGGACGAGGCGCTCGCCTTCTACGTCGAGAAACTCGGCTTTCGCGTGCAGGCAGACGTTGGCAATGGCGACTACCGCTGGCTCACCGTGCAGCACCCGGAGCAGCCCGGCTTCCAGCTCGGGCTGTTCAAGCCCGGCCCGCCGGTGCACGACGCCGCCACCGCGCAGACGCTGAACGCGATGGTCGCCAAAGGCGCGATGCCGCCGCTGGTGCTGCGCGTGGCCAACTGTCGCGCCGCCTACGACCGGCTGCTGGGTCTGGGCGTGGAGTTCACACAGGAACCCACGGACCGCTACGGCACCGTGGACGCCGGCTTCCGCGACCCTTCCGGCAACGGTTGGAAGATGATCCAGATGCGGGCAGAGAGATCGTGAGGGCGAACGCCGGGCAGGGGCCTCGCATGCATCGCTTGCGCGACGGATGGTGGAAGGCGCCGGTGCAGTTTCGGCAAGCTCCCGGCTGAGGCTGCCTGCTGCGCCAACCGGTGTCCAGGCGACGCGACCTGGCGCAGATGCCGACGCGAGGCAACGCATAGACTGGGCCATGCAGCTTGCCGGGCCGCGTCATCCACTGTCCATCACCGAAGCGCTCGCCCGCGTGGCGCAAGCGAGCGCACGCGTGGCCATTCTGGTCGAGGGCTGGAGCGACGAGGCGGCCGTCGAAGCGGCGGCGCAGGTCTGCGGCGTGGCCCTCGCCGAGCATGGCGTGTGTGTGCTGCCGATGGGTGGCATCACCAACCTCGGCAAGTTCGCCGAGGCTTTGGCCGCGTCCGGCCTGGGCGTGCGCCTGGCGGGTCTTTACGACGCGAGCGAGGAGGCGCTGGTGTGGCGTTCGCTGGCGCGGCTTGGGCGTGTGGAAGTGCGCTCCCGAGCGGCAGCCGAGGCGGCCGGCTTTTTCGCCTGTGAGCGGGACCTGGAGGACGAGCTGATCCGAGCCGTGGGCCCGGAGGCCGTGGAGCGGCTGGTGGCCGCGCAAGATGAACTTGCGGCCTTCCGCCGTTTCCAGGCTCAGCCCGAGCACCGGGTGCGCGAGCTGCACGGCCAGCTCAAGCGCTTCATGGGCACGAGGGCCGGCCGGAAGATTCGCTATGGTGCGCTGCTGGCCGCCGCGCTGGCGCCAGAGGCCTTGCCGCAGGCATTGCGGCAGTTGCTTGCAGCTGCAGTCGCCCGCTGAGTCGGTGTCGTCCCGGACATTGGCAAACCACGCTCAGCCGAAGCGCACCGCGTAGACCGGTGGCAGCCGGGCCGGCAGGGCCGTCCATTGCTCGCCGCCGTCTTGGCTGGCCCACAGGCCGCCGGTGGTGCTGCCCATCAGCAGGCCCTGGCCGCGGCTGTCCACCGCCAGGCCGTGCCGGTAGATCAGGTCGTAGCAGTCCTGCTGCGGCAGGCCGGCGCGCAGGGTCTCGAAGCTGGCGCCGCCGTCGCGGGTGCGGTTGACCACCAGCGCGCCGTCCACCGGCACGCGGCACTGGTCCTTCACCGCTGGCACGAACCAGGCGGTCTGCGGGTCCAGCGGGTGCGCCGCCACCGCGAAGCCGAACGCCGACAGCGGCGCGGTGATTTCGGTCCACTGCGTGCCGCCGTTGGTCGAGCGGAAGATGCCGTTGTGGTGCTGGCACCAGAGCACATCGGGCGCGGCGGCGCAGCGCACGATGGCGTGCGGGTCCTGCACCTCGGGATTGAAGGCCAGGTCCGGCGGCATGAAGTCCGCGCGCATGCCGTGGGCCGCTTGGCGCCAGGTGGCGCCATCGTCCTGCGTGAGCCACGCGCCTGCGCAACTGACGCCCACCAGCAGCGTGCCGCCGGGCTGCGGGCAGATCGAATGGATGCCGGGCTGGTCATAGCCGCCGCCGGTCCAGGATGGGCGCTCGGGGCGCTGCCACAAGGCCTGCGCCAGTTGCCAGCTGGCGCCGCCATCGCCGGAGCGGAAGAGTGCGCCGGGCAAGGTGCCGGCGAAGACGGATGCGCCAGCCCGTTCGAGCGACCAGACCATCGTCACCTTCCACGGCGGGCCCTCGGCGTCGCTGGGTTGGGCCGGCAGGCTGGGCGCGTCCACTTCGTGCCAGCTCGCGCCTGCATCATCCGAGCGGTGCAGCTTGACGCCGAAGTGGCCCAGGTGCAGGGCGGCCAGCATGTGGCCCGAGGCATCCGGCGGCAACACGTTGCTCACCGGGTCGCCAACGAAGCTGGCGCGCTCCACCGCCCAGGCACCTGCCCGAAGTCGGAGTTCGAACAAGCCTTTGCGGGTGGCCACCCAGGCACGATCATCCATGTCTTGTGCTCCTTGCGAGGCGGGCCAGCGCCGCCGGTCAACCGCCCGTCAGGGCTTGCAACACGTAGACCCGGTCGGCCGGGGCCAGCGGGTCGCTCAGGCCAATGCGATCCTGCGCCCGCCGGTCCTCGATGAAGATCACCACATGCTGGCGCAAGTGGCCCTGCTCGTCCAGGATGTACGGGCGCAGCCTGGCATTGCGCTCGAAAGCGGCCGCCAGCGCCTCGCCCAGCGTGGCCGCGGGCGTGTCGAACTCCGGCGTTTCAGTGAAACGCTGCAGTTGCGAGGTGAAGGCGATGTGGGCCACGGCGAAATGATGCCGCACGCCCGCCGCTCTGGCGCCAGGAGATGCCCTTGGCGCCGCGAGCGACTTTGCCGTCGGTGTACAAGGCACGCACCTTTTCTCAACCCAAGGTCCTGCCATGACTCAGCCCGCCGCGCGCGTCAGCCCCACCGTCACCACGTTGGAGATCGATCCCGAGCTGTGGTGCCTGTTCGATCAGTACGTGCACGGCGACATTGACCGGCGGGGCTTCCTGGACCGGGCCACCCGCTTTGCCACGGCTGCCGGCACCACCTCGCTCGGCCTGCTGGCCGCCTTGAGCCCGGACTTTGCGCGGGCGCAGAAGGTTCCGCCCACGGACGCACGGATCAAGACCGAATCGGTCGAGTTCGCGTCGCCCGCCGGCTACGGCAAGGTGCGCGCCTACGTGGCCCGGCCGGCGCAGGCCAGCGGGCCGCTGCCGGTCGTGTTGGTCGTGCACGAGAACCGCGGGCTGAACCCGCACATCGAGGACATCGCGCGCCGGCTGGCATTGGAGAACTTCATCGCCATCGCGCCGGACGCACTGTTCACGCTGGGCGGCTACCCCGGCGATGAAGACAAGGCGCGCGACCTGTTCGCCAAGCTGGACCAGGCCAAGACCCGCGAGGACTTCCTGGCCGCTGCAGCCCATGCCCGCACGCTGCCGGGCAACAACGGCAAGCTCGGCGCCATCGGCTTCTGCTACGGCGGCGGCATGGTGAATTTCCTTGCCGCCCGCGTGCCCGAGCTGCGGGCCGGTGCACCTTTCTACGGCGCGCCGCCGCCGGCCGAGGAAGTCAGCCGCATCAAGGCCGAACTGGTGCTGGCCTACGCTGACAACGACGAGCGCATCAACGCCGCCTGGCCGGCCTACGAGGCCGGCCTGAAAACCGCGGGCGTGAAGTACGAAGCCTTCAAGTACGCCGGCACCCAGCACGGCTTCAACAACGACACCACGCCGCGCTTCGATGCCGCTGCCGCGCAGCAGGCGTGGGGCAGGGCGCTGGCGTTGTTCAACCGCACGTTGCGCTGAACCTGCCGAGACCGATGTTGGCGATGGTGCAACGACCTGGATGCAGTTTGTGATGAAGATTGAGGCAGTTCTTTTCGACATGGATGGCACCTTGGTCGACAGCGAAGGCACGCACCACCGCGCGCTGTCCGACGTGCTGGACGGCCTGGGCCTGGCCAAGCCGCCCGGCTTCGACGCCGCGATGACCGGCCAGTCGCTGCGTGCGGTCTACGACCACCTGGTGGCCGAGGTGGGCTTGCCGCTGAGCTACACCGAGCTGGCCACGGCCAAGTACCGCGCTTTCCTGGACCGCATCGGCGAGCTCCACTGGCGGCCGGGCGCACAGCAGGCGCTGGCCGTGGTGGCCGAGGCCAGTTGCGCGTTTGCGGTGGTCACCAACTCCGACCGCATGCTGCTGGACGCCAGCCTCAAGGTGCTGGGCCTGACCCGGCCTGACCTGATCACCGTTTCGCGCAACGACGTGCGCGAAGGCAAGCCACAGCCCGAGCCCTACCTGCGCGCGGCCTGGCTGCTGGGCCTCGCGCCCGCCCAATGTCTGGTGGTGGAAGACAGCCAGGCCGGCGCAACCGCGGGCCTGGCTGCCGGCATGACGGTGATCGGCTGGCCCGAGGCCAGCCGATCCGACATGAGCTTTGGCGCCGGTGCGCTGGTGGCGCCGCCGCACGACCTCGCCAGGCTGTTGGCCGGGCTGCTTTGATGGCCGGCGGCTTGCGCCGCCGGCCGCGGGCGCTTCAGGCCCGCTCAGTGCTCAGGGGCTGCGTCAGAGGCAGCAGACCAGGTGCTGCAGGCAGCAGGCCAGGTCGCCGCAGCAGGCGTTGGCTGCGAGGGCGACGGTGGACGCAGTGACCAGCGCAATGGCGGCCGAGAGCTTGAGGAAACGGGATGTCATGGTTTGGATCCTTGATGTTGAAAACTTTGTTCAGATGAGCAGAGTCTTCAAATTCGGTGGACGCCAAACGTCGCGGATCATGCCTTCGGGCGAAGGCGCCAGGGTTATGGGCGCGGTGCGCGCAGCAGTGGCAGCACGCAACGGCGCGGTCGCCGGAGTGGGCAGCGCGGCCGGGACCTGGCAGGTCTGGCAGCCCATGTCGACGCAGTGGCCCGCGCCCTTGCAATCTTCCAGGCAGCAGCCGCGGTAGACCGCGGCCACGGCCATGCTGGACTGGGCCATGAACAGGCAGCCCAGCAGCAAGGCGAAGATCGCGAAATGCTTGCGCATGGGGCCGACTGTAAGCGAGCCGAGGCGGCGCGGGCCGGGCGGGCTCAATCCGGCAGGAACAGCAGGTCCACCACCCGGCGCAGCAGCGGCACCAGTTGCTGCCGATCCAGTGCCGGGCCGATGCCTTCCCGGAACAGCCGACCTTCAGCCAGCGAGGCGACGATCTCCACCCGCAGTGCGGCCTGGGCTTGGCTGAGCGCCGGCTGCTGGCTGCGCATGGTGGCCACCGCGCGTGCGTGCAACTTCAGGTCGGCCGCTTTCACCAGTTCGGCCACGGCCGGGTTGCGGGCGCTTTCGGCCTGGATCTCCAGCAGCAGCGCGCGTTCTCCCGCCAGCGCGTAGGCGTCCAGCGTGCCGGGAGGCGGCGTGGGCGCGCCGGGTGGGCGGGGTGGCGGTGTGTCGGCCGCCAGTGATTCGGCCAGGGCCTGGGCGGTGGGCGCGGCGTCTATCCAGGCCAGGCGGGCAGCAACGATCTGTTCAACCAGGAAACCGATGATGGCTTCCTTGCTGGGGAAGTAGCGGTAGATCTGGCCCACGCTCATGCCGGCCTCTTCTGCCACCTGGGCCATGCTGGCGCGGTGGAAGCCGGTGCGCAGCACGCAGCGCGCCAGCGCGTTGGCAATCTGCAGGCGGCGCAGTTCGTCCCGCTCGGCCTTGGCGAGGCGGGCCGGCGAAGCGGCGGGCGAATCAGCGGAAGGGTTCACGTTTCTTTGCACGGCGCGGTGGGTTCAGCAGCACACAGGTTCATAGAATAAATGAGAATGAACGTTCACACTCATACATCGCCATGAACTTTACCTGCCACCTCCGCCGCCCCGGCTCGCGTCCGGCCTTGTTGATCGTTGCCGCCGCTTCGTCGGTCGTCGTCGCGCTGGCGGGCTGCTCGCCGGCTGCCCAGGCCCCGGCTGCACGGCCGCCGGTGGAAGTGGGCGTGGTGACGCTGAAGCCCGAAGCGCTGGCGCTGCAGACGGAGCTGCCCGGCCGCGTGCGTGCCGCCAACAGCGCCGAGGTGCGGCCCCAGGTGGGCGGTGTGCTGCGCGCCAGGTTGTTCGAGGAAGGCAGCGTGGTGAAGGCGGGGCAGGTGCTCTACCGCATCGAGCCGGCCACTTACCAGGCGGCAGTGGACCAGGCGCAGGCCGCGCTGGTGAACGCCGAAGCCAGCGTGGGCGCGGCCAGGCTGAAGGCCGAGCGCTACGCCGCACTGGTGAAGATCAACGGCATTGCGCAGCAGGACGCGGACGACGCGCAGGTCAGCTACCAGCAGGCGCTGGCCTCGGTGGCCGAGAAGAAGGCGGCGCTGGCCAGCGCCCGCATCGACCTGGCGCACACCGAGGTGACGGCGCCGATTTCCGGCCGCATCGGCATCTCCAGCGTCACGCCGGGCGCATTGCTCACGGCCAGCCAGACGACTGCGCTGGCCACCATCCGCGGGCTGGACAAGGTGGACGTGGACCTGACCCAGTCCAGTGCCGAGCTGTTGAAGCTGCGCCGCTTGCTGGCCGGCGCGACGATGAAGGCCGGCAGCACCGCCGTCAACCTGAAGCTGGAAGACGGCAGCGCCTACGCGCAGGCCGGCACGCTGAAGCTGCAGGAAGTGGCGGTGGACGAAGCCACCGGCTCGGTCACGCTGCGCGCCTCGTTCCCGAACCCGGAAGGCCTGCTGCTGCCCGGCATGTACGTGCGCGCGGTGCTGGCCCAGGCGCAGGACAGCGCGGCGCTGCTCGCGCCGCAGCAAGGCGTGACCCGAGACCCCAAGGGCAATGCCACCGCGCTGGTGGTCAACAGCGCCAACAAGGTCGAGCAGCGCACGCTGACCACGGACCGCGCCATTGGCGACCGTTGGCTGGTCGGCAGCGGCCTGGCCGCCGGCGAGCGGCTGGTGGTGGAGGGCAGCGACAAGGTCAAGGCCGGTGACACGGTGAAGCCGGTCGCGGTCGAACTCGGCGCCAAGCCAGCGGCGACCGCCGAAGCCGCGGCCTCTGCCGTGAAGGGAGGCTGAGATGCTGGCCCGCTTCTTCGTTCACCGGCCCATCTTCGCGTGGGTCATCGCCATCGTCATCATGCTGGCGGGCGGCGCGGCCATCACTTCGCTGCCGGTCGCGCAGTATCCGAACATCGCGCCGCCCACGGTGCGCATCTCGGCCACCTACACCGGCGCTTCCGCCGAGACGGTGGAGAACAGCGTCACGCAGATCCTGGAGCAGCAGCTCACCGGGCTGGACGGGCTGCTGTACTTCTCGTCGTCGAGCTCGTCGTCCGGCTCGGCCAGCATCAGCGTGACCTTCCAGGAAGGCACGAATGCCGACACCGCGCAGGTGCAGGTGCAGAACAAGGTGCAGCAGGCGCTGACCCGGCTGCCCCAGTCGGTGCAGACGCAGGGCGTGACGGTCACCAAGTCGCAGAGCGACTTCCTGATGATCGTCGCGCTCTACGACCAGACCGACAAGGCGACGGCGACCGACATCGCCGACTACCTGGTGAGCAACCTGCAGGACCCGATTGCGCGCGTGGACGGCGTGGGTGGCGTGCAGGTCTTTGGCTCGCAGTACGCGATGCGCATCTGGCTGGACCCGGCCAAGCTCGCGTCGTTTGCGCTGATGCCGTCTGACGTGCAGTCCGCCATCGAGGCGCAGAACACCCAGGTCTCGGCCGGCAAGATCGGCGCGTTGCCGGCTGCTGCCGAGCAGCAGCTCAACGCGACGGTGACGGCGCAGTCCAAGCTGCAGACGCCCGAGCAGTTCCGCCAGATCGTCATCAAGCACGACAGCACGGGCGCCGCGGTGCGCCTGAGCCAGGTGGCGCGCATCGAGATCGGCAGCGAAAGCTACGACAACGTGACCCGGCTCAACGGCCACCCGGCCTCGGGCCTGGCGGTGCAACTGGCGCCGGGCGCCAATGCACTCTCCACCGCCACGCGTGTGCGCGACACGGTGTCGCAGTTGCAGCACGGCATGCCCGACGGCTACCAGGTCGCCTACCCGAAGGACAGCACCAAGTTCATCAAGATCTCCATCGAGGAGGTCGTGAAGACGCTGTTCGAGGCCATTGCGCTGGTGGTGGTGGTGATGTTCGTGTTCCTGCAGAACTGGCGCGCCACGCTGATTCCGGCGCTGGCGGTGCCGGTCGTGCTGCTGGGCACCTTCGGCGTGCTGGAGGTGTTCGGCTACTCGATCAACACGCTGACCATGTTCGCGATGGTGCTGTCCATCGGCCTGCTGGTGGACGACGCCATCGTGGTGGTGGAAAACGTCGAGCGCGTGATGCGCGAGGAAGGGCTCTCGCCGCGTGAGGCCACGCTGAAGTCCATGGGCGAGATCACCGGCGCGCTGGTCGGCATTGCCACCGTGCTGTCGGCCGTGTTCCTGCCGATGGCATTCTTTGCCGGCTCTACCGGCGTGATCTATCGCCAGTTTTCGCTGACCATCGTCGCCTCCATGGTGCTGTCGGTGGTGGTCGCATTGACGCTCACGCCGGCCTTGTGCGCCACGCTGCTGCAGCCCACGCACGGCCCGGCCGCCACGCGCGGTTTTGCCGGCTGGTTCAACCGCAATTTCGATTCGCTGATGCAGCGCTACGACGGCCGCGTGGCCCGCGTGCTGGTGCGCCCGCTGCGCTGGCTGCTGGGCTACGGCGCCATCGTCGCGGTGCTGGCGCTGCTGTTCCTGCGCCTGCCCACCGGCTTCCTGCCGCAGGAAGACCAGGGCGAGGCCATGGTGCAGTACAGCCTGCCGGTGGGCGCCTCGGTGGCGCGCACGATGGAGGTGGCCAAGCAGGTCGAGAACCACTTCCTGAAGGACGAGGAGGACAACACCGAGGCCATCTTCACGATTGCCGGTTTCAACTTCAACGGCAGCGGCCAGAACGCCGGCATGGCCTTTGTCGCGCTGAAGGACTGGAGCCAGCGCAGCGGCGCCGCGAACCGGGCCGATGCGATCTCCGGCCGCGCCACGCAGGCCTTGTCGACCGTGCGCGATGCCAAGGTCTTCGCGCTGAACCCGCCGGCCATCCAGGGCCTGGGCCAGTCCAACGGCTTCGAGTTCCAGCTGCAGGCTGCCGCCGGCACCACGCGCGCCCAGCTGAAGGACCTGCGCGGCCAGTTGCTGGCCAATGCCGGCAAGGACAGCCAGCTCAGCGCCGTGCGCGCCGGCAGCATGGAAGACACGCCGCAGCTGAAGGTGCAGGTGGACAACGAGAAGGCCTTTGCATTGGGCCTGTCGCTGGACGACATCAACAGCACGCTGAGCGCTGCCTGGGCCGGCGACTACGTGAACGACTTCATCGACCGCGCCCGCGTCAAGAAGGTCTACATCCAGGGCGACGCGCCGTTCCGCGCCAAGCCCGAGGACCTGGACCAGTGGTACGTGCGCAGCAGCGCCGGCACCATGACGCCGTTCTCCGCCTTCGCCACCACGCAGTGGACCTACGGCCCCGAGAGCCTCTCGCGCTACAACGGCCTGGCCTCGTACGCGATCCAGGGCTCGGCCGCAGAAGGCAAGAGCTCAGGCGTGGCGATGGACCGCATGGACACGCTGGCCAGCGAACTGCCGGCCGGCACCAACCATGCCTGGAGCGGCCTGTCCTACCAGGAGCGCCTGGCCTCGGGCCAGACGCTGAAGCTCTACGCCATCTCCATCCTGGTGGTGTTCCTGTGCCTGGCCGCGCTGTACGAGAGCTGGTCGGTGCCGTTCTCGGTGCTGCTGGTGATCCCGCTGGGCGTCGTCGGTGCGGTGCTGGGCGCGACCGTGCGCGGGCTGGAGAACGACGTGTACTTCCAGGTTGCGCTGCTGACCACCATCGGCCTGTCGGCCAAGAACGCGATCCTGATCATCGAGTTCGCCCAGGCCGCCGTGGCCCGCGGCATGGACACGATGGCCGCGGCGCGGGAGGCCGCGCGGCTGCGCCTGAGGCCCATCCTGATGACCTCGCTCGCCTTCATGGCCGGCGTGCTGCCGCTGGCGCTGTCCACCGGCGCGGGGGCCAACAGCCGCATCTCGATTGGCACCGGCATCATCGGCGGCACGCTCACCGCCACCGTGCTGGCCATCTTCTTCGTGCCGCTGTTCTTCGTGCTGGTGCGCCGCCTCGGCGTGCGGCGCGGCAAGCAGGCCGCGGCCACCCCCGTGATCCAGGAGGCTTGAGCCATGCGTCCCGTTTTCTCCACTCTCGCCATCGCTTCGTTGATCGCGCTGCTCGCCGGCTGTTCCACGCTGGCGCCGACCGACGCCGCACCCACCGGCGCCGTGCCCACGCAGTGGCCCACCGGCGCGGCCTACGCGCCAGCCACAACCAGCGCTGACGCCAGTTCGTTGCCCTGGCGCGATTTCGTGCAGGACCCGCGGCTGCGCCAGGTCATCGAACAGGCGCTGGCCAACAACCGCGACCTGCGCGCTGCCGCAGCCAACGTGGTCGCCGCGCGCGCCGCGTACCGCGTGACCGCGGCCGCCGATCTGCCCACGCTGAACACCGGTGTGAGCACCACGCGCGCCAGGTCCGCCGCAGGCAGCAATGGCAACGGCGGCACCGCCACCAGCTTCTCGCAAACCGCCTCGGCCAGCGTGGGCCTCAGCGCCTACGAGATCGACCTGTTCGGCAAGCAGGCCAGCCAGTCGCAGTCGGCCCTGGAAAGCTTTCTCGCCACCGAAGCCGGCGCCCGCGCCACCCGCATCAGCCTGATCGCCGAAACCGCGCAAGCCTGGCTCACGCTGGCCGCGGACCAGAGCTTGCTCAAGCTCGCCCAGGACACCCAGCAAAGCGCGGCCAGTTCGGTCGAAGTGACCAGGCAGCGCCAGGGCTTTGGCGTGGCCTCGGCGGTGGACGTGCGCCAGGCCGAGACCGTCTACCAGCAGGCGCGCGCCGACGTGGCCGCGCAAACCACCGCAGTCGCCCAGGCCCGCAATGCCTTGCAACTGCTGGTGGGGGCGACCGTGGACGATGCGCTGATCCCCGGCGCATTGGCGGACGACTCGCTGCTGGCCCAGGTGCCTGCCGGCCTGTCGTCCAGCGTGCTGCTGCAGCGGCCGGACGTGCAGCAGGCCGAGCACACGCTGCTGGGCGCGCAGGCCGACATTGGCGCCGCCCGCGCCGCGCTGCTGCCCTCGCTGTCGCTCACCACCAGCGCGGGCCTGGCCAGCGCTGCGCTGTCCAGCCTGTTCACCGGCGGCGCGGCGTCCGTCTGGTCGCTCGCGCCCAGCCTCAGCTGGAGCCTGTTCGACGGCGGCGCCGCTCGCGCCACGGTCGCCAAGACCCAGGCCCAGCGCGAAGCCGCCGTGGCCGCCTACGAAAAGGCGCTGCAGACCGGGTTCCAGGAAGTGGCCGACGCCCTGGCCCGCCGCGGCACCGTGCAGGAACAACTCGACGCGCAAACCGCCTTGCTCGCCGCCGCCCAGGACAGCCAACGCCTGGCCGACGCCCGCTACCAGCAAGGCGTGGCGACCTACCTCGCCGCCCTCGAAGCGCAGCGCACCGCGTACAGCGCCGGCCAGTCGCTGATCAGCCTGCGGCTGGTGGAACTGGGCAATCGGGTCACGCTGTATCGGGCCCTGGGTGGTGGCTTGGCGGAACCTGCGGCCAGTGGCGCACAGGTTGCCAACAACTGATCGAAGGCGGGCCTCTACGGCCGCGACGAGTCCTCCGGGCGCCGCTGCGGCCGGAGCGGGGCCGGCCCGGCTCGTCCAATACAGTGCGGGACAAACAGCAGCAGCGTGACCCCATCACGCTTCGCGTTCCATGACGCTGAGCAAGCACCTGAAGACCTGGGCCAGGCGAATCAAGCGCGACGGCGTGACGCTCTGGTTCGCCGGCAAGCATCCCCGCACGCCCTGGTACGCGAAGGCCCTCGGGGTGTTCGTCGTGGCCTACGCGCTGAGTCCCATCGACCTGATCCCGGACTTCATTCCGGTCCTGGGCTACCTCGACGACGTGCTGCTGCTGCCTGGCCTGATCTGGTTGACCATTCGGCTCCTGCCACCGGAAGTCCTCGCCGAATGCCGCGCGCAGGCGGACGCGTGGATGCAAGCCAACGGCAGGAAGCCGAGCAGCCGGGTAGGGGTCGTGCTCGTGGTGGCGCTGTGGTTGGCCATCGGCTTTGCGCTCTTGTACTGGCTGCGCGGGGCGGAGTGACCCTCGGCCCGTTGGCCGATCAGTGCAACAGCCGCAACAGACCCGAGACGATCACGTTGATCACCAGCAGCACGAGCAACGGGAAGACCGCCGCGCGCAGCCGCGACCGCCCTGCGGCGGGCCCGCTGCCGCGCGGCACGAAGCCGGCAAGGGCCAGCAGTTCGAACACCTTCGCACTGCCGCCGCTGCAGTAGAAGCTCATCAAGCGCGGGTAGTCCGCCTGGTTGTGCACGATGCGCACCCCACCGCTGAGCCAGCGCGGCCCCAGCGGTTCGATGGCCACCACCTGATCGGGCGTGAAGCGGTAGGTCCGCAGACCGCGCAAGCTCAGAACGCCGCCTTCAACAGCGAACAGATCGGCCCCCCCGCGGCCACCCCAGCCCACACGGGTCTTGCCGCCCAGGCTGAGTCGAGATGCACTTGTTTTCATGGCGTCCTCTTCGACAACAGAAGGGCCATCGCGCCCGCGTCGTTGCCGGCGATCATCGCGATCACACCGAGCAGCTTGTCCATGGTCTTGTTCCCCTCCGATGGTGGTTCGCCTCCGACCCCGTGGCAACACGGAGATCGCGGTGGCTGTCTACCTGGGTGAACGAGGTGAGGGCGGGTCGATGGACATCGGGGTCGGAATTTTGTTGTGCCCTGAAGGATCCGAAGGAGTCAGCGATATCCTGGGCAGAGTGCGAAAGCACAGGCCTTCATCGCTGCTCCGGCCTGCAATTCACGGCAGGCGTCGCCGACCGGCCAGGCGCTGACCTTTTGCTTCGGCAGCTTGCTGGTGGCACTCACTTGTGCAGGATTGCCGTGACCAGCAAGAGCAGGGCAGTCCAGCCTGATAGCCTCATCCAAAGACGCCGACGCAAGCATCCGAAAGCAATCGCGAACGTTGGCGTTGACGCGACCAGTGCCCAGAACAGCAGGGCTAGATAGTCTTTGTGAGACTCGGGGCTGCCGAGGTTGGGCAGCAATACGGCGAGGAACAACGCCATCAGTACCACTGCGAAAGCAATCTCGAGGACCTTGCAGACAAGTCTCAGCATGGTGCGTGCGGGCAGAGGTTGCCAGTTTGATGGCGCATCCTATCGATCCCTCATGTCGACTTTCGGACATCACGATCCGGTCGCTCAGACTTCCGCAATGGGGCGGGGCGGAGCAGTGGCTCGCTGGCGCGGCCGTCGACCGGGGTCTGTCCTAATTTCTGTGTGTGAGGCTCGTTGAGCCTTCACTGATGTCGTGATGGCGGTTGGGGATCCTACGTTGTGGGTCTTGTGAACCGGTC
>Ga0307514_10003873_pt1 | contig 14045 bp, 17 predicted proteins | sample 16_EM_MG_FD_203088 | JGI IMG/M metagenome (GOLD analysis project Ga0307514, IMG submission 203088) | Populus trichocarpa ectomycorrhiza microbial communities from riparian zone in the Pacific Northwest, United States - 16_EM | ecosystem: Host-associated > Plants > Roots > Unclassified | place... | reverse complement strand
TTTTTTTTTTTAGCAAGCTCAAGTCTTATAACTGTTAAAGGAGATCGTTACTAGACAAGCATGTAGCATTACTCATAGTCATAGAAAGCTAAACTGCTATCACAATCTGAAAAACAATTTCAACAATGAAAATTTCTAGTGAGCAATTTGACTGCTAAACTCACAGAAAATAGTGTTTATATTGTGTTTTCCTAAGTAATGGACATGATCATTTCAGAACTTACTGAACAGCAAAGAATTATAACTAATGATGGAGACGAACCAGCTCATTCTTCTGTCTTCTCATTTCGTGCTGTATATGCTAGAGGGACTTAATGTATTCCCTAAACATGTTTTTCAGGTTGCAGATGAAGAAGCCTTGGGCCTTTTAAGGTGGCTTGCCACTTCCCAGGCTGCTGAAGATATAAACTCTGATGATGAACTTATTTGTGACACAATTCTGAGTCCCCTTTTACCTGCAGCGACCATTGATAAAGTTCTGGAGAAAGCTAATATAGATTATGAGAGTGAGTCTCAAAAAGAGTGTCAGGATATTCTTGATTCAATTGAGGATTTAGTTAACTTCGAGGTTTTTAAGGAGAAAGCTTCTCATTCTGTTGATCATAGTCCTCAAACTTCATTAGAGAAAAAAGTTCTCCAGTCTGATACTTTGCGCTCATCTCCTTATGGATCAGCTGGAAGTTCATTTAAGGTGGAGTCGAAAAGTGAATGTAAAGGGTATTCACAGGATCAGATATTACCGACTACTGACAGCTGCATCAGTAATAAGCAGAAAAGGAATAGGTCATTGTGGTGCTCTTTACCTTTTTCTATAAACCAAAAGGCGAATGATGACCCAGAAGTTGCCAGGTCCAAAGTTGTTGATCTTCATGTTGATGAAAGTAAAAACTATGCTGGAACAGTTATGACTGGAAATGAAGAGGCAAAATGCTCTGATGCCTTAGTAAATGCAGATAAAAATGCTTGTGAAGCAAGTGTTTTGGTTGGATGTTCAGTGCGTGATATGATGAGAAGAAAACGGTCCCGCCGAACTGCTCAACATGGTGATGGATCTGTTCGGGTTAAAAATGTTCATTTGGGAGGAGAACAGGATGAATCCAATACTCTCTTTCCAAAACAATTGGATTTACATATACTACCTAATGATGAGAATGATAAAAGAGTTTATGGACCTCTGGACTTTAGGCCATCAGTTAACAACCAACAAACAGAGTTTTTGGAGACATGTGCCCCTAAAGCCATACCCCATGCATCCAGCAGTGCTAGCTCAATGCAAGTTGTTACAAATCCTCTCTCAGCGGACACAAGGAGAGAAGAATTGCAATGCACTTTCACTCCCCCGAAGCAAGATGCTGTGGTTTCTATGGTTGGCTGTGAAATTAACAAAGGCAAAGAGTTTGATTTTGGAGGTGTAACCTCTATAGAACCCATAACCTCTACTGTCAGTTCCAAGTTTGATTCCTTACCTGATAATTACTTGTCTAAGCATATACTTTTGGCTGATAAGAGATTAGAGAGAACTGAAGCTGCTGGTTCAAACTGCTCACCAGCTTTGCCTATTGATCATGATATGTTTGCAAGAGATAGTTATAAGCCCAAATATGTTCATCAAGGCAGAATTTCCTTGCAGAATTTATATGACATACCAACTACGCATCTCATTGGCATGGGAATGTCAGTTGACACTGGTCTGCAGAGTGAGAACTGTGCTGCAAACCAGGAAGGAGATTCTGGTCTATCTATACTTGGAAGCTCAGCACCCGAGGCTTTCAAAATGGGAGGAGAAACCATAGACCTACTTGGGATGACCTTTTGCAAGAAGCCCCCCACTGCAGAATGGAAAGATGGAGCATCTGAAAATGTTTCATTTTCACCTGCTCCATCATTTCTTCCCTCTTCTGCAAATGTGGAAAACAAAGACAGGACATCAGGTTGCATTTTCAATTTCCTTGGTAGTACATTTAGCTTCTCTCTGTTTTTTTTTCACATACAAAAAATTTGTACATGTGGTCTAGTTTAAAAGTGATCCATTAGTTATGGCTAGTACTGAAAGGGGATTTTAAGCAAGCTTAGCATTCTATTAAGTTTGTGCCTTTGGTTGTTTTGACATTTCTTGTTTTTTGCATGCTGTCTTATTAGTGCCTGTCGGAAATTATTGCTGATCAACCTTTTTTCTATTCATGGGAGTGCTTTAGGTGAACATCTCCCTTTTTTTGATGGAGATTATCATGATAAGAAAGGAGTGGAAATCAAGTCCTCTTCAAACATTGATTTCAATGCTCCACAAGAAGCTATCATTGGTGTCCCAACTCACTATCTTAACGATGGTTCGGTCCTGTACCTTTTGACACATGTGTTTTCACCCCCCTCTGTAGATAGTGTCCATAGATGGTTATTGTGTGATGATAAAGGTATGATCTAGAATTTGCTAATGAACATGTCAGATAATTTTAATTACTTGAATAGTTTTCTTCTCAAACTTTTAGTTATGAATTTCCAGATGCTTTGAGAGAACTCAATGCAGTGTCAGCAGAGCCTTTACTTATGAAAGGTAGATTTAAATGCTTTTCATGGACCCAGAAAAAAATAAAATAAAATTCTAACCGAGGTCTCTACTGTTTTTTCCAGGATCTTCTGAGATTGGTTCACAAAGCTCGTTACCCATTCATTGCGATAAGGTTTTAACTGAACCAACTCCTGTGGCTCATTTGATGCCTATCTTGAATCAAGCACCACAAGCAACAAATATGAATGATAATGCAGAATCTCACCTTTCTAGTGATGAGGCTCAAAGAAAATTGCAGAGTGAAGGAAATATCATGAAACTCAATCCATGCACCAATTGCCCCATGGATATCTCTCAAATTTCAGGCCCAGATAGGACATCAAGGCTCACTCCACTTAGTCAAATTGGGTTTCGGGATTCTGCCAGTGTTGGTGCCGGGCAACAACTGACATCATTAAGTATAGAGGTATTGATAACAACACACGTATGGTTTGACCACATTGGTATTTTTCTTGTTTCTATAAGTGTTCAAATTTCCTTCCACCTATATGACCTTGGGCATACAAGTTGGCTTGAAACTTTCCCAATATGGTGAAAAACTGTATCGTGCAATCTAGTGTTTTGGCTAAAAATGTACTGTGTGACTGGAGTGAAACATTCCTTACAGGTTCAAGCAGAATCTAGAGGAGATCTCCGACCAAATCCTCGGTTTGATGCCATCAATGTCGTGGTTCTTGCGTTTCAGAATGATGGTGACTCTGCTGTTGAAGTTCATGTGCTTTTATGTAGTAAAAGTGAATCTTGCCAAAGGTATGAATTTCAATCTCATACTTAAATTTACTCTGCCCATTTTGTTTTCCTCATATTTGTTAAGTTGCGTATTTTCTATCTCTAATATTCTTGATGGTTTTTTGAAGTGCATGATTAGTGGAAAAGCAGTGGTTCACATCACATGCTCTAGTATTGTTTGAGTTTTGGAGTTGTGAAAAATGAAGATTGAAATCTTCTAATTAGTGGAAAAAAAAAAAAAGCGTAGACTATTCTAATTTGTTTTGCTTCATTTGTCTTTTTTGCAAATTGATGGCATGTTCAAGGTTTTAAGTTGGTACCAATTGTGAATTACCGCAATTCCAGAGCCTGATCTTTTTTTTCAACTACATCACCAACACTCTGTATCCTTATATTTCTATTTTTCCACAAATCTTCTGCACAAGAGTATTTATCACCTTTTTGTACTTGTCTTCTTGTATTTGCAGGAGTTATGATGGAACATCTGGGTGTAGTGTGCTTGTTTTCTCTGAGGAGAAGCACTTGTTTAGTCATTTTATGGCGATTATTGTTTCATTTGATCCAGATATTTTAATGGGTTGGGATGTACAAGGTGGTTCTCTTGGTTTTTTGGCTGCGAGGGCTGCACATCTTGGTATAGGCCTACTTAATAATATCTCTCGGACACCATCGGAAGCCAACATAGATGTTGGAGAAAGAGAAAATTCAGGAAAGGTAATACTAGATACTATGCTTAAAGAGTCATTAATTACTGATTCTGCACTTGTAGAAGATACAGTAATTGAGGATGAATGGGGCCGAACTCATGCCAGTGGTGTCCATGTCGGTGGTAGAGTTGTCCTCAATGTATGGCGACTGATGCGTGGTGAAGTAAAGCTTAACATGTATACTGTTGAAGCTGTTGGTGAAGCTCTTTTGAGGCGAAAAATACCATCAATTCCTTACAAAGTGTTGACAAAATGGTTTGCAAGTGGTCCTGGACGAGCCAGATATAGATGCATTGAATATATGATAGATAGAGCAAAATTGAACCTTGAGATAATGAATCAACTTGACATGGTACGTTTATAAGGATTCATTGTTTGCATGTGCGATTGTTCTATCATTTGCTATCTTTGTGAACTTGATGTGAGTGCTTTTGCAGATAAATCGAACATCAGAACTTGCTCGTGTATTTGGCATTGACTTCTTTTCTGTTCTTTCTCGAGGTTCACAGTATCGTGTTGAATCTATGTTTCTGAGATTGGCACATACACAAAACTATCTTGCCATTTCTCCTGGGAATCAACAGGTTATTGCTGAATTGACAAGACCTTCTACCATATGTTGCTAATAAGGTTCTATCTACTTGCTGTTATGCATTTACAGAAGTTTTGGCACTTTGATTTTGTAGAATTCTGTGGAAGGTTTGCCAAAACGTTTTCTGTGTTGCTTTTCTTATTATTATGCCAGCTTATCGAGTTATTGCCTGTCTTCAAGTTTCAAGTTTGAAAACTTGGCCTGTTTGTTCTGCTGCTAGATTCTGGCAAACTCTTCTAGCTGCTTTCCATTGATGTGACTCCACACTTCTGCACTATGTAATTTTTGTAGTCAAACATCAATGGAAGTTGCAAAATATGATATCTTTATATGTTCACAAACTTACTGGTTGAAGCGTAATTACAATGTTTTTTATCCAGTTTACTCTGAACCTGAGGACCTGATCAAACTATGTTGCTAGCTACCTTTGAGATTCCTGATCACATATATGTCGAGGATCTTGATTTTCTGTTTTGTGGATTTTAAAGCATCGAATAATGTTTTCTTCTTTTCTTCCTTGTTGGCCCATACTAGTGTTTTGCGTTGTTGGAGGCTATGCTTGCCTAAATGTTTACTGTAACTTTGGTTATATATAGGTGGCTTCTCAACCTGCAATGGAGTGTTTACCTCTGGTGATGGAGCCAGAATCTGGTTTTTATGCAGATCCAGTTGTTGTCTTGGATTTTCAGTCTCTTTATCCATCGATGATAATCGCATACAACCTTTGCTTTTGTACGTGTCTTGGAAATGTTGCACCTTCAAAGGCAAATACACTGGGGGTTAGTTCATTTTCAACAGATCCAAGTGTTTTGCGAGATTTGAAAGATAAAATACTGCTTACTCCAAATGGCACTATGTATGTGCCTTCAGAGGTAATTCATTGAATTATTTCTTCTGTAAATCTTGAATTTTCTTGCTGGGAATATTCAGTATTTCTGCATATCCCTAACTGGCTTTGGTTCTTGTGGGCTTTTTTATAGCGACACAAGTTCTCTGAAAGTTGTCATGTGGTTGTGCTGCAGCCTTAAGTTTAACTACAGTTGGAGGAATTATTATTTCATGTATTGTATGTAGAAAGATTTAACATCTAATTAGTAGAGATTTGGACTGCTTCACTGTGTAGTTTAAATATGACTCTTCTATGAGTTTTAGTGACAGAAGATTTTGTTTGACCGTTCACATAGAACACAAGTGGGATTATATTTTGTTTTATCCCCTTTTTTTTCTACATTGATGCTCTGAGATAAATCTTGCCCTTTTCTTTCAAATGCCTTTTGTAAGTGATGTGCATTTTTTTCCATAAACAAAATAAGTGAAGAGAAAGAAGAAAGAATAATTTGTCTCTCATCCATGCCATTCACAGATTCGAAAAGGTGTTCTGCCCCGTTTATTAGAGGAAATATTGTCAACTCGAATAATGCTGAAACAAGCAATGAAGAAGTTGGCTCCCTCACAACAAGTTCTTCACAGGGTATGGCTGTACTGAAATAATTTCTAGTCAGTTGATCAATCTGCTCTTAGGTACAGGCTAAAAATAATAAAATGAACAACTTCTTCTTGACTTGCATGGCTTTTCTAATTCTTGTTTGAAATGGTTTAAAATTCCCTGAATTCTGGAGTTTTTGCAAATAACGTTACACTGAAGGTAACTGTAAGGTGTAACATTTTGAAGGACACAAGTGAAAGGCATCATTTTGTGCTCTTTCTCTATATTTACTTTTGACTTTTTTCTCCCTTCAACATCTGTCTTATTTTATCGGTCAGATTAAAATGCTATTGGTGAATAAATCCTTTTCCAATGGATCTATACTAAATTACATGGAATTTCTTACTGCATGATTTTGTTTGCGATCCTTCTTGAATAAATAAACATGGAGTTGTTTCTTCAGTTGTAATGTAATTGATTTTATGTGATTATGCTTGGATATGATCTTTAATACACTAATTTTTGGTTCTTTCAGATATTTAATGCAAGACAGCTTGCTTTGAAGCTGATCGCAAATGTAACCTATGGCTATACAGCTGCTGGATTTAGTGGTCGCATGCCTTGTGCAGAGCTTGCTGACAGTATTGTTCAGTGTGGCCGAAGCACACTGGAAAAGGCTATTTCTTTGGTAAATGCAAATGAAAAGTGGAAGGCTAAAGTGATATATGGTGATACTGATAGGTATGTGATATCTAGGAGTTAAAAGCATGTGATACAAAGTCAAATAAGTTTTACAATGTTCTTCTTTCAAAATGGTAGGTTAACTTTTTGATGTTCGGCTTGGATGGCATTTTACATAAAAAAAGACATGGTCATAAAGTGTTAGATTAGAAAGACTAACGAAGTTGATTTTTTTTCTTCCAATTCCACCAATTTAAAAGTAATTTATTTTATTTGGGATTTTATTCACAAAATCCGATCACAAGTTGAGGTGTTTGCAAGGTCATATGCTGTTTGCTAGCATTCTTTTCAGCATCTGTGGAAAGACATGTTTGGTTGATATACTCAGAAACACATGCACACACACATTCTTCTCAGCGAGTTTACTGACTAGTGCTGCGAAAATGTCTTCTCAATGAATAATTTTGCTCAATGCCTAGCAAGCTTGAGGTTTAGTTCTCTTCTTCCAGTGTCTTTTAATGTATGAGGTTTGGTTTATGCAGCATGTTTGTCCTCCTCAAGGGACGCAGTGTCAAAGAATCTTTTCAAATTGGACGTGAAATAGCATCAGCTGTAACTGCAATTAACCCAGATCCAGTTACTCTCAAATTGGAGAAAGTCTATCATCCATGCTTCCTCCTTACTAAGAAACGCTATGTTGGTTACAGTTATGAGAGTGCTGATCAGATTGAACCTATGTTTGATGCTAAAGGTATCGAGACAGTTCGCAGAGATACTTGTGGTGCTGTTGCCAAGATAATGGAGCAGTCGCTGAGAATCTTTTTTGAACATGAAGACATCTCTGAGGTGGAAATTGATATGTTCTTTTGCCCCCTTTTTATTCGATGTGATTAAAATGCTGAAAATCTACTTTCAAACTATTGATTTCATAAATAGGTTTCTTGGAAATAATAGTGAATGGTTTGTTCATCATTCAAGATGAAAAAATGAAGGCTTTAGTTACCAGATGACATGGCCAGCTGTGGAACTATATATCAATGAGGACTCCCTCGATGTTTGTTCTGGCTAGAGTTTCTCTTATGAAGTTTTATGGATTTTCCATCTATGCTTTTTGAGGGAAAGTTTCCCATGTCCTTCTGCAGGTTAAAACATATTTGCAGCGTCAATGGACACGGATTCTATCTGGAAGAGTGTCTCTTCAAGATTTTGTTTTTGCAAAGGAAGTTCGGTTGGGTACCTACAGTACAAGGGCTTCTGCAGCACTCCCACCAGCAGCAATTGTAGCTACAAAAGCAATGAGAACTGATCCCCGGGCAGAGCCATGCTATGCAGAGCGAGTGCCTTATGTTGTGATCCACGGGGAGCCAGGCGCTCGACTAGTGGATATGGTTGTTGATCCATTGGACCTCTTGGCCATTGATTCCCCTTTCAGATTAAATGATGTATATTACATCACCAAGCAGATAATCCCAGCTTTGCAGCGGGTTTTTGGACTTCTTGGTGCTGACTTAAACCAGTGGTTTTCAGAGATGCCCCGACCAGCCCGGGAAGCTCTTTCTAAGCGCCCTTCATATGCTCCAAATCCTCAAAGAACCAGAATAGACTATTATTATCTTTCAAAACACTGTGTCCTTTGTGGTGAGTTGGTCCAAGCATCAGCACATATATGCAACAAGTGTTCACAGAGGGAAATTGCTGCTGCAACAGCTGTGATTGGAAGGACTTCCAAATTGGAGAAGGAGATGCAACACCTTGCTGCTGTAAGAATTTCAGTCATTCTCTCATGAATTCTATTTGATATTTGGATTATAGGAGTCAACACTTGTGATGTATCGACTTCCATGATTTGACACATATTTCAAGTTACCTAGTTAACTCAGTCAGCCTCTCTGTTTGTTCATCTTTCTATTCTAGCCTTCTCATAACTTCGGTGCTTATTTGGATTAAAGTATGGGGTTGCAACAATTTAAACCGAGTTCACATTGGATTCAAAGAGTGTTGATTATCTTGCAGATATGTCGACATTGTGGAGGTGGGGACTGGCTTTTGGAGAGCGGGATCAAGTGCACCTCACTCGCATGCTCAGTGTTCTACGAGAGGCGTAAAGTTCAGAGAGAACTACAGGGTCTCTCTGCTGTTGCTGGAGATGTAGGTTTGTACCCTAAGTGTATGGTTGAATGGTTTTGATGCCTGTTTCTCGTACATGTATTGCTTGAACACACGAGGAAGGCCCTTTTATGTTTCCCATATTATCTTCTATCTACACGTCAAAGCTGGTCTACTTTCACTTTGGATTCATGGGGCACTCGCTCCTACACTACACGTTAAAGCTTGAACACACGAGCGAGTGCCTTATGTTGTGATCCACGGAGAGTCCATCTCTTTTGACCAAACATTCCTCAATTGAATCCTCCATGTCCATTACTTATGTTTCAGAGAGAGTTCAGCATTTTTTCTGTTAGTAAATTATGATAATGACTTGAGAGAGGAAGGAGACATTAATATTGGAGAGAGAAGTAGTTAAACTCTTAAGGAATTGATTCAACCTCGTGGCTAGTGCTGGTTGATCCGGGAAACACGGTATAAATTATGTTTCTTTAAATTTTAAATTTTTTTTTGTTTAAAATTTTTTTTTTAATGTTTTCAGATTTTTTTTGATGTGCTAATGTTAAAAAAAAATTTAAAAAATAAAAAAAATTATTTTGATGTATTTCTCCTCACTATTATCATAATTTCAAACACTCTTAATAATCCAACCAGCCATCCTATTATTTTGTATTAGGCCTGATAGTTTATACATATCTAAATAATTGAGATTAAAAATAAATATAAACTATAAAAATAACTTGAAAATCAATAAAAATTATATAAGAGTGTTAAACAAATATAAATGATTTTGAAAATAAAAAATTCAAGTTTCCTTCTAAAATTGAATATATTGTTACAATCAATCCTGAAAAAAAAAACAAAATAGTATGCTTTGAGGATGCATTGTTGTTAAAAAAAAAAAAAAAAACTGCCCCTGAATCCTTTTAAGCACACTCAATTTCTCATCTGAGAAAAAAGAAATACTGGCTTATCAATTTTTTATCATAGTGTTTGTATTTATTTATTTTTCTTGAGAATTATAATTTTTTTTCTCTCAATTTCTACTTACCTGTTTAGGCCCATGAAAACTTAGGACACAACAAAACCCAAAAGGGTTTAAGACCTAAACTAAAGGGTTTATGGCTCAAGAAGGATTTGCTATCTCGTCTTCTTCATCTCCTCTCTCGGTTCCAATGAAGGTTTTTGCTACGTTCTAATCTCTCTTCTCTCTCCCTAGAAATGGCACAGACACCAATCTCTCTCCTTCTCTTAAGACGCCTAACTCTCTCATCCCAAAACCCTAAATCCCCACTCTCTCTCCTCATCTTTAACAACTTTTACCTTAAACCCTACTCAACCACCACAACTGATAACCCCTCCACTGAGCAACCAAAACCCAGCCCTCTCTCAGCTCGATTGAGCTTTGTCTTTGATCAAATTGATTCCATTGAACGTGAGCGTGCTGAAAAACACCAAACCCTCCAAAAAATCCGTGCTTGGCGCCAATCCAAAGACACCCCACAGCAAGAACAGCAAGAGCAAAACCCAGAAACCATTACTACCCGAAACCCAGAACTTGTTGGGTCTCAAAACCCAGAAACGATTCTCTCTCAAAATGAAAATTTGGAATCTGGGCTAAGTGATGATGGTGATTCTAGCGTTGATCTTGAAGAGTCTGATATGATAGAGTTGAAGAGGAAGGAAGTGGAGTTGGTGCATCCATGGCCAGAGTGGATAGAGTTGATGGAGAGATTGGTGCAACAGAATTATTTTGATCATAGAAGGAAAGTTGCGGACAATATGGTAGAAAGTTTGGGACTTGATGTTTCTGGGGTTGGGTATGATTGTGATGGTGATGGTGTTGGCATTGATTTTAATGATTACAAAACTGTACAGACTGCTTGTCTTAATTTTGGCAAAGACCGGTTTGATATCTTCAGGTTTGTGGAATTTCTGTTCTTGTTTTAAAGTTGGTTACTTGATTGCGGAAATTGAATGAAAATCTTTGTTTACTTTACTTCTTTCTCAGTCTGTTGAAATGCATGCGAGTTTTTCTTGGAAGTTTTTTTGTGAGGGTTATAGGATATTTGATTGTAAATGCAATTTGGTGGTACAGTACAGATTGACTATAATTTGTTTGAAGCTTTGAGGTCAGTATGGTCTCTGCTTCTCTTTGTTAAATTCCTTGCCACAATTATTTTATCAAAGAACGAATGAGAGAAAATGGTTGGAATTGGTTTTGTGGACTGTAAAATACAACCTGTAGGATCTTCTAATATATGCACTGTACCATATTTACTAAACTAAGCTTTTTGGCTTGCTGTTTCAATCTCTCTGTTTTCTCAAAGTGAAATAGTACTGAGTGTAACATTGTATTCCTGAATCTGAGAGGTGTAGCAACGAATTTATTTTATTTTTTAATATATTTAGCATGCTTATTACGGAAATAAAATGATTAGAGGATTGATTATGAGGATTTCAAGACTTCACTGACTACTTGTCTTAATTTTGCTAAAGATCAGTTTCATATCATGAGTTTGGTGGGTAGAGTTCATATTCTTGTTCTAAAAGTTTCTAACTTGGTTGCTTGAATGGAAGAGCATTTTTTGGTTTAGTTTTTTCTGTGTCTGGTAATGTATACAATTTTTTTGGTTGAAGTGTAATGGGATATGGAATACATCTAAATGCAATTTGGTGGGATTACACAAATATGAGTGAGTAGATGTTTTTGTGGTTTGATGTGGTTTCAGATTTTCATGTTTAGTTTTCCAATGCTGTTTTCAAAATGCATAAGCTTTTTTAGCTTGAGGCTGTGTTGAATTCTGCCAGAATTTTTGCTCATTCAACCATGGAATCAGGCTTTGTAGGTTTGGGTTCTGTGGTGAATTCAATTGTATTAACGTTCATCAAATTATGAATGGAAGAAGTGGCTGTGGCTGCATTGAGCTCTGTGAATTATACAATCTAATATAGTCACAGTTCAATCTTTGCTGAACTAAGCTTTTGGCTATATGTTTAATTCTGTGTTTTCCAAGTGTAAACAGTTTCCTACATCCTAGATGTATGAAACAACAGAAGTTTTAAATTTGTATTTTATTTTGTTATGCCTATCATTAAAATACATGTTTTAAGTGCAAGATTTTTAATCTAGGCTTATATTCTTGATGTTTTACAAGTAATTCTATTCTAGTTATGGTCACTTTGCTTGACTTGTGACGAGAAAGAATTGATTTCAGGTCATTGTCGAGACAGGATATTCAAATTTTGGTAGGCTATGGATGCCCAAGCGTGGACAAGAAGGTTGTCTTCTCTTCAAAGCTTTTGAGGAAGCATGTCCACCTTGATGAAGGGGATGTAAGTGATACTTTCTTAGACTTCTTAGTTACCTATTCATACTTTAAAATAGTGATATATAATCTCATGTGGCTCTTTTTTGAATCACATCTTGTGACATGCTCTTATAATTTTGCCTTCCTGGAATCTCATCTGTCAATACAATTGTTTGCAGGGGCTTCATAGTATATGTGCCCTTGTTTTTTGGATGTGTCACATCCTCTACCTGTTAAACTTGGAAGTGAATATGTAAACTGTTCTTTTCATATGCTTTCATATTATTGTCTTTGAAGAGGATAATGTTCTTCCTAAACATGTTATAAGCTGGACGGGGTGTTCAAGTTAAAGATAGTTGTTGTGCCAGAAAGTCCAATATGCATTTGCACTTCGATAAATTTATGATTGCTTAGCAATGGCTATTTTAAAGACAACTGCCTTTGTTTTTCAGGTCTGTAGTAACTGCAGTCTGAGGAGCTCATGTGAAAGAGGATATCTAGTAACTAATAAAGAGGATGAGGCACGGACTATTGACCTTATGAGGGTTCTTTTAGCTCATGGTTTTGAATCCATAAATGGATCGGTAACCAATAAGTCTCTTCTGAAACAAAAATCCGTTAGAACTGTTGTTCGTAAGCTACTTCATGAGGTTGTAAAGTTGGGTGCAGTTCCAATAGATCCAAATCTCCCCCCTCCAGTGATTAAAAGGCCTCCACCAAAAGTGAAGCAACCTCCTCCTCCTCCCAGGAAACGAGTCGGACGTGATGACATTGAGATGAAAAGGGGGGATTGGCTGTGTCCCAAGTATGTTCCTCTTTATGAGTTTATGACTTCCTCATGTGCAGTTGTATATTTTTTTGTTCTTAATGTGAGACTGCCGGATGCCTAATCTGGGGGTGCACTGAGGCATTTTCTGAAACTTCTGAAAAATTATCGTACTCTTTTTCTCTGCTGCTCTCTAGTTAATCCTATGAATGTTTTGTCCTTTTTTGGCTCAATCTATGGTTCAACCTAGGTAATCTTATGTGCATCCTTGGAATATCTGTAGTTACATGTGGTACTCTTGCCAGGAAGATCTTAAATGCAATTGTCATGACAAGTTCAAGAGTTTTAAGAACAGAATTAGCTAGTTGTTTCAACTACAAATACAAGTTGTAAATTGTGTTTTAAAACCAGCATTATCTAATTTTTTCAACTATACAATTATTGTCATAGTCTAAGTGCTTTATTGCTAAGAATGCTGCCTATATTTTCTCAGGTGTGACTTCATGAATTTTGCCAAGAATGCAGTGTGCTTACAATGTGATGCAAAGCGGCCCAAGAGACAGTTGCTTCCAGGGGAATGGGAATGCCCAGAGTAAGTCTTCCATTGCAAATCATTAGTGTATTTCCCCACTTTACTGTCTTTGTTGCCACATATTTCCAAATCATGTGGTGGTTATAAGTCTCTGCTTATTCTGTGTCATTTCTATACTAGAAAATAATGCAGCTTCTTTGTAAAATTTTCTGTGTAGTGCAGTTTGTTGGTAAAATTTTGAAGTGTTTTGCTCTTTGCTATGGCAGGTGTAACTTCTTAAATTATAGGAGAAACATGGCATGTTTCCATTGTGATTGCAAGCGTCCACCTGATGCATTTATGGAAAATAAAATGGAAGAAAGGCAGTATGGTAGCAGAACAAGGTCGGAGAAGATTGTCAGCCGCCAAGAAGTTTCCAATGCCTGGAATTTTGACTTTGATGACAATGAATCAGATGGGGCAGATGTTGCTGCTTTTGAGCATGCAGATTCTGCATCAATGGTTGAAGACTCGCCTCTGGAGAGTCAAGCTAAGGAAGGAGATTTTGGACGGAATGCAGACGCTTTAAATGGAACCAGAAGAATTTCAAGGGTCCATGAAAGAGAATATTCTGATCCTGGGCATGATGG
>Ga0307514_10003872_pt1 | contig 14047 bp, 16 predicted proteins | sample 16_EM_MG_FD_203088 | JGI IMG/M metagenome (GOLD analysis project Ga0307514, IMG submission 203088) | Populus trichocarpa ectomycorrhiza microbial communities from riparian zone in the Pacific Northwest, United States - 16_EM | ecosystem: Host-associated > Plants > Roots > Unclassified | place... | reverse complement strand
TATGCCCAGCTACACAAGATTTCTAACCATGTGGTATCTCAATGTGACTGATCGTGTTTCCCACCCACACGTCCTTTCTCTAGTTCTCACTACGCTGCTGGGATTTTAGCTCTTCGCCTTCGTCCCCACGCTTCCTTCGGGAACGAGGTCCCTCCCCAGCAGGGAGAAAGAACGGGTCGAAGGTATAATCCTCAGGCAGAAATCTTTGGTTTGCGAAGGATGCTAATCCAGTTTCTGGCCCCTTCGTTCAAGAACTCTTCCTTCCACTTGGGAACGGGATGACACTAAAAGAATCGATCAAAGCGCTGCATGATTTGCAAGGTTACTTCGCACTCAAAAGGCTCGCGGTGTGGGCGCCACACTTAGGGTTGGACCACTGGCAACAGATGGTGGCGGTGCAAGCCCTATGTGGGGGAGTGATCCAGATGTCACTACTCACCCACCTGTTTCTCCCGGAGGACCTCGTTTCGGAAACCCTCCTTTACCATGCCTCCCTCCTCCCCCGACTGGAGAAATTCAAGGTTTCTGCCGCGCCCCTGATTAAAAGCCTGTCTGCGAAAGGATCCCATGGGTTTCGTTCGCTCCGGTCCCTGGGTGTCCCGAACGAAAACCTCCTCTTGTGCTTCCTGTCTTACTCGATTCCAGACCTGAAGGTTCTCAAGGTCAGAGGAATGGGCCAGCGCTCCCTTGTCACATTGGCCCGCAGGCTTCCGGACCTGCGAGAAGTGTATATTGAAGGGACAGGTTTCAGCTCTCCGGAGATATTCGTACTGGGAGCTTGCTTCCAGTTAGAAGAAATCGAAATTCGAACCCAGGATCCGTTGGAAATGGAAGACCTGGAGTTGGACCGGTTTCGCGCTATGTTTCGAAACCTCTGTTCCCTCTCAATCGCGATACGGGACAATTAGGACTGCATCGAATCTCATCACGCAAATCGGTGGAGGGACGATACAGAAGCGTCCTAGATTGTCGAGATGAACACATTACATGGGGAATCGGCGGATTTTATTTTTTCGTTTTGTTCTTTCGATAGTCTGCGTCATGTATAAGATGTGTCTCCTTTCTTCTAGAAAACTACCCGCGCCAAGTTTGGACGTTGGACGGTTCCCCCAATTCCTCACGCATGCGATTTGCATTTGATCTATCACCCATCCATCCATCATCCATCATGTGGCACGCGTCCGCCCGGCGCATGGCCCCAATATGGTACATAATACCATTCTAAAACCGGCTTGACATGTCCTCTATTGATTGGACGTGGTCGAATGACGGGTCCGCTCGGCACCCTTCTGTCTCGATACCTATTGACCTCGTTCGATAGGACATGAACATATGCCGGGTGCCACACCTCTTGCCGAATGTCCATGTCTCACCAGAGAACCAATTGGTGGCATCGCTACGCCGCCTGGTGCAAGGTAGGCAAGATCAACGACTTGTATTCCATGACCGCTCATCGCCACAATCCAATTCAATAGGACTGCGCAGTGCAATCTCATTCCACGTGCCCGTTTGTGGCTTTCTCCCTGCAGTTCGTCCCTGTCCTACATACCAGCCACAATCTGTCACCGACCCCGTGCTATAAATCCGGGTTCCGTTTCCTAGTTATGCCTTCCCTCACCTCTCTCTAGAATGGATTCACCACACTTCCTTGGAAACTTTCGGTCTCCGTCCCCCCTTCATACCAATGCTATCGGACCCCCAAGCCAAATAGCGCACTACTCATGTTTCCCGGGAGCGATAAACGAGTACAGATATCAATCCCGCGAGGCGCTGAAGCTTTTCCACCCCCCCTCCGTCCCGTTCTCGTTTATCAAGGCAATCGACAAGCCGACATTCTACGAGATGTATGGCTATCTTGATTCTCTCCCTCCACAAGGGCTAGGACCCGTCATAACGTCTTGTCAACGGGCCGGTCGCACGGCCGATCTACTCAACGCCGATATCATCACTAGAAGAGGCGCGATGTCGAGGTACGCGTTCCCCCCGGCTCTACTGAGTGTGAGCTGACAAGGATTGATTCAGCCTGTCATTGGGCAAAGAAGACGTATACAATGTTTCCTTTATGAAAGGGAAGTTGTATATCCTCCGGAAAAACTTCCAACCACGGACGGAAATCCCACACAGGTTCGTTCCATCAGATAACACACCTATGTTACCATTGCTCACCGATTCTCAGTGGACCTTACTTTGGGTATTCCCTCTCATAGGCGTCGCTGCAATGCTGGTTCTGACATCACTTTTAGCCATTGCTTCGAAGAACTGTGCACACGTTCAATGGCACGGAAACCCCATGGTACTTTCTTCAGCGTCGTACGCAGGAAGATCGGCGGTCTCAACATTATCATGGCCGGCGAGGTAGACTGCTCAGAGAGTATGCATCCTGACTAATTGTTTGATGATAACCTGCTGATTCCTCCTCCTTGAAGACGCAAACGCCGAGCCTGGTCTGAAGGACTACATCGAATTGAAGACAATCAAGAAGACTGACGCTCGTTCTCCACCCTACCGCTGCACTGACTTGTTTCCCAAGTGGTATATGCAATCGTACCTGCTCGGCGTCCCGGAGCTAGCGGTTGGATACCGTAACTTCAGGAACCACGTCTACGACATCAAGCGGAAGCACATCAAGGAGGTTCTTCGAGACACGTGGAAATACCTCCCCGAATTCAATCCCGCTGTCTGTCTAGGGCGGACCCATGCCATCTTGTCTGCGCTCTTGGAGCACTTCCGCTCCCTGGGTCCCGCTGAGGCTAAATTCGAGCTCCACGTCGACTCGAATGGGGATGCATGGGTCACTTCCCCAACGGACTCCTCGAATTTGGGCGGGTGATCAACAGCTCTTGGATATCGTATTTTGTAATTTATGTGGGACTATTTCGCCTGACGAATGGCCCACTGTTCAAGTAGCGAATTTGTACTTGTAATTCTGATGCTTGGTTCCACACTCCGTTTGTATTTGTATTCTACGTTCCTTTTACTTGCGTTGCGAGCCGCGACTCGGCTTTTTTGATCTTCTTCGTTCTTCACCTGTCTGTCTTGTACTTGATTCCATGTCTCCATGACCTCTTCGAATAATACGCGCTTTTCCTGGGCACCTGGCACAACACGCGTGTCAATTGTATTACATGGCCACGACCACCACTGAATCCCAAGGAACGGAAGCGCTCACTTAGTGACCCATCGCCACACTTTCTCCCCCGGCGCGACACCGTCTGCCGCTCGTTCTTCCCTATGTCTATGTTCCAGCACGAAGACTATCTGGGGAATTTTCAACAACCCTCCTATCTCTATGACATAGGGCCTCCAGAACAAATCGCTTTCTATTCTTGCTTCATCACTGATACCAACGATTACCGGTTCAATGACAATTCCGCCCTTCGGAGATACAAAGGTAGGAAGTTACGCCTCCCAATGCAACTGGAGACGGTCGTCGATAGGGAGGAGTTCCGCGAAACGGCTGCTCGTCTGGAACAGGTACCTCGTCCGTCCCTCGTGCCCGTAATCACTGCATGCGCTGGATCCAGAGACGGTGCTTCTGTGCAGAGCGCAGACGTTATCGCGAGAAGGGGCGCTCTGAGCAGGTAATGAGCCGCTTTGGATCTCCAAAACTTTCGGTTTGTAGTGATGCATTTCCAGTTTAGGCATAGGAGAAGAGATGACGTTCACCGTGATGTACGTGAACGGGAAACTACACATAGACAGGAAGGATTTCGTGACTAATTCTGAAGTACTGCACGAGTAAGACTTGCGGTCGCCCATGGCCTCAGATCCTTCACTGATCGATGAAACAGTGGGCCTTATTTTGGGTAAGCCGGTTTTTGGTGGGTCGCAGGTCCGTTCTCAACTACGCAGGCACTGCTTCGAGGAGGTGTGCACCGTTTCAGAGACCTCGGAACCCAATGGTCGATTTTGCAGCATCGTTTCACGGAGGTTGGGGGATCTCAATATCGTGATGGCAGGCGAGGTGGATTGTGCCCAAGGTGACTCATAATGCCCGTCAATGTTTACCGCCACGGATTAATATTCGCCGCAGATGGATACCCAAGTCTCGAAAACTACCGAGAGTTAAAAACTCAAAAGTACCGAAAGCACAAGTACGGTCACCGTCATCCCTCAGCGTCTACATCCCCCGCTGCTCACATTCCAAAACAGAAATTGGCCGAAATGGTATCTCCAGTCGTACCTCCTCGGGGTCCCGACTTTAGTCGTCGGAAACCGTTCCAATCGCAATTTGATTACCAGCATTCAGACTATGTCCATGGGATCCTTGCTCGCGACCGCCGTGGCGTTTTCACCCAATTTCGACCAGGCCTCGGCCCTGGGACGTATACACAGCATCCTCTCCGCTCTCATAGAGCACTGCAAGACCAGAGCTGCTCACAGCGGGTGCTTCACTTGTGAGCTCCAGATTCGCTCTCAGGGTGACGCGTTCGTTCCTCCAGTGGTACCCGATTACGAAGTGAAGGCGGAACTCCTCCAGGTGTGGGAACTCGTTCAAGAAACGGACATTTCGGGCGGAGTTCCGGTTTCTCCATCGCTACCTCACGTTGTCCCTGAACCTTATGAGCTGCTTCCGGCGATGACCATAGAACCTTTCATCACCCCAAATGCATTCGAACCGCGGGAACCCCCCGCGCACCTCCTATCGTGGTTGATTGCTGCGCCGTTTTCTCTGTTCTGCGCGTTAAACATCTGTTAGGGTGTTTATTTGATAATCATCCCAATAGCTACCCTAACGTTTCAAATCTACCTCATCTTCTATGTGTATAGTGACCTCTGCTTCATGTACCCTCCTTCCTTCTTGTATGCCCCCATATCTTTTATGTCTGTGTTTTTGCTTCGTGCTGCGCCGAACGCTTGTACCAATACACATGTTGTGGGTGGACCCAAAGATGAGATACCATACAACGGAATCTATGTAGTCTTTCCCGCATCCTCCTTCAAACTTACAATCCTATTGAGAACGATGGAATCTCCTTCCTTGAGCGTAGGGACAACATCATCGTCCTCCTCCAGGAACTTGAGCCTCGAATCCTTGTCCACCGCGAAATACGCAACACGTAACCCCTGGAACCTGATGCACTCCTTACCCACAAGCTGGTCACTGGTAGCTCGGGGTGTATCGTCGTCAGTCCCGTGAACTCCTGTTTCGTTCTCCTTCAACGCCTTCTCTGTCCTTGCCTTGCTCTCTGTGACGGCGTCCCTCCACAACTTCTTGGCAAGAGTCAAGAAGCCAGTCTCAAGTAGCGCACCCTTGACGACCTCCAAACTATCCGGATTGATATCCGCCAAGTAGTCAGGAGACGCCGCAGGATTTTCGCTCCTGAACAACTGGTGGAAGATCCTAGTCTCGTCGACTCGAATTGGGCTCCCGCTCGGAGCGTGTTCGGCCACCCATTGGATGAAGGACTTGGGTTTCTTCGCTTGACCGGAGTTCTCGAGTCTGGCGATGACTTCCACGACGGAACCCGTTGCTGGGTCTGTCTTGTACGACGTGCAGGTGATGGGGAATGGGGCTCCGAAAAGACCGACGGTTTTCCCAGGAGCGAGTCGGAAGTAATCTTTCGAGTCCTCCGGTCTGAAATCCTCCGACTCAATGTATATCGTCCTCGTGAACGGAACCTTGGAAGTTCCAAACTCGGGTACCTTGGGGTGCAATGGCTTCTCCACCGTGGATAGGTGGTCTTCTTCTAGGTTTTCAATCGTAACCTTGAGAGGTCGAAGAATCGTGAGTAACCGTGGGACGGAATTTTCCAGGTATTGTCTAATTGATTGCTCCAAACGAGTAACTTGGATGGAGGTCGTGGCAGTGGACACCCCGAGTGTGCTGATGAAGGAGGTGATGGCACCTGGAGGGACACCCCGTCTTCTGAGGGCGATGAGAGTATACAACCGAGGGTCGTCCCAGCCACGAACGTATCCCTCCTTCACCATCTTGAGAATTTTTCGTTTCGACATGACTGTGCCCGTCACGTTTAGTCGACCGAACTCCGACTGGCGGGGTTTGTAAACCTCCAGAGCATCGCATAACCAGTCATATGACTCCCGAGACAAGATAAACTCCGTTGTACACAGCGAATGTCTTGAGCAGATGATCAGACACTGGGAATCATGAAGCTAAGATGGGGGCTCACGAGATGTTCTCAAAGCTATCGACAAGGCAGTGGGTGAAGTCGTACGTTGGGTATATCTTCCAGCGATCGCCAGTTCGGTGGTGAGGGGAGAGAAGGACTCGATAGGCAATGATATCCCACATCTGAGGATTACCACTTTCCAGGTCTTGCTTCATCCTTAGTACCGCCTGACCAGGAGTAAACTTCCCTTCCTTCATCTTCTCAAAGTCGGTCAATGAATCGGCGACGGGACGCGTTCGATGGGAACAAGCGTTTCGCGTGAGGCTTTTTTCGCCACCTCGGTTGGCATGGATTTCCTCCGCTGTCTAAGCTGTCAATGGGATCAATCTAGGGGGCGAAATGGTCCCCTCACGTGTGCACAGGCAGACATAACCCTTGTCTCGGTTGATGAGCTCCACGGCCAAGTCATAGAGTTGGTCGAAATAATCGCTGGAGTAGGTAATCTTCCAAGGCTCATAGCCAAGCCACCTCACCGTCTCCAGGATGCTCTCAAAGTACTTGCTTTCCTCCGCCTCAGGGTTCGTGTCGTCGTATCGAAGGTATGCCTTACCCCCATGATGAGCAGCGTAACCAAAATCCACGAAAATGGCTTTGGAATGACCTATGTGGAGGTATCCATTTGGTTCCGGGGGGAATCGCGTCCGAACCTGACCGCCAGTAGCGGAAAGATGTTTCTCTCGCAGATCGGGTTTGATCTGCGGATTACCACCAGGTTTGTGCAAAGCGCCCAGGAACCCCTGTTCAAATACGGTCTTGACAGAAGGTTCCTGAACAGTTTCGGAGGTGGATGCCTTTGGCGTAGGTTTCTTCGTATCCTGCGGCAAAGATCAGTGTGAAGTCGCAAGTGTCAATCATCTAGTATCCACCTTAGCCTTTTCAGCTTTCAGCATCGCGAGGGCCTGCTCCTTGCTCCCGAAGGTGTCCACGAAAACCTTTTCAACCGCGTTTTTCAGTTCCAACGGGTTTGCCCATCGTAGATCCGGTGTGTTCTTCAAACCGCCGATCACAGAACTGAGGCTTGACCATCCGGAGATGGCATTCGCGACGATGTAAGCAGTTGTTCGAGCGTATAGTTCCTCCGGTGTGATGCTGAATCCTAGAAATTCGCGCAGATTAACCAATTGGCGTCCTATATCGACCGCCGTGAAACAAGGCGTACCAACACCACATTCGTGATCAAAGGCCGAATCATCCACCGGATGTGGGTGTACTCCAAAGTACTTTATGGCAGCTTAACGATTGAGATTTTATGAAACCAAGGGAGGATACCACGCGACCAGGATATGAGACACACCGTTGACCTGATCGGTCGACTTGAGCTTTCCATCGACGATCCTATCGACAATGTACCCTCTCTCCTGGTCGCCAGCGAGCTTGGAACTTGGAGGAGCAAAATGCACGAGTAGTGAAGCCTGTTTGTCATTAATAGAGCGTTCTGTGAGTTTGAAGGTTTCGACGAGGTGCTTTAGTGGCGCTGCGATCTTTGGGCTCTTCGCGGAATCTTTGGCCTTGGCCTGGTTGAGCCCGATGGCCTCAAACTTTTTTGCGAGTACATCGACCTCCTCTGTGGTGGGAGTTGCCTTGGGGGGCATTGAGACGGAAGGGAGAGCGGGATATAAATGATCGAGTCACTCCCCCGCGCCATTGCAGTCACATACTCGAGCAATCGTCATTCGTTACCACCGAGAGTCTGTTATCATAGTATCTGAGCGAGGGTTGGATTTACCCGTGGACGTAAATCTACCGTACCCCAAGAACTGACGACAAAATCATCGACCGAGTCTGGGACCCGACGACTCTCCGCACCACGCGACGACTGAGGCGGCCTCGCCTCAAGCCATCATGCATCATGGGTCGACCGGAGTCAGTGTCAACTCATATATTCCAGTTCAGACATCGTGACCCAGGTCCGAACGGGGTGCCCCGCCACGTCCGGTCCCCAACCATCCCGAGAACACCCTTGGACACCCCCCACACACTTTGATTCCTTCCACGACGTTCGGTCCTCGCGTTCTAGGTCGGAACGTAGAATCGTCCCCCCTACAAATGCTTGCCTGGTTTTCTCCGGTAGCCAAACTACATCATGGGGAGGAGCCTCCAGTTCCAGAAATGCAGTCCCGGAATGCCACTCGAAAGGCTCATTGCGATCGTCAATAGTGGTGCAGGTCAGTTAGAAGTACTATCGATCGCGGGATGAGCAGAGGTCAGGTCTTTTCTCCGTGGGGCGTTTGAATTCTGAACTCTCTCCTACAGCAGCGGTAATTCCGTCGAACGCGAACACTCGGTTCATTCCTCGGGGGATGCCATGCACTACGCAAGTTATCGCTAGATTGACTCCCTATGGTTGGAGCTCCAGAGTTGTATCTCATCGATCCAATTCCTGAGGCCGGATACATCACGTCTTCTCGGGTCCTCGGGGAGCACCTGCGGATGTTTTCCCCCTAAAAACCGTGGAAGAAAGGTATCAGTTCGGTTTTTTATTTCCATACATCATGCGTGGTACGGATTCGGCCCTTGGGAGGTAGTTGGAGGAGCGATTTCAAGCGGCAGAAGAGATACTTGATTCACAGCATTGAACCTTGAGGCGATGCAAAGGCGAGGGCATAAACTTACTCGTCAAGTCATATCGCTCAATCCCATCTATGTTCTAGATCTATCAAACTTCTACGGAATTAGGATGCTGAGGGAGATCAATGTACAATTATGTCCCCGGGATTCGCAACCAGCTGTTGTTTCTCTTTTCCTCGTCGGGTCTTAATAACCTCAACCTCCATCTTACGGGTCGCAGAGTGAGCGATCACATCCTCCATGCGATCATCGAGGAATGTAACCGACAACTCGGAAATCTTTCGAAGAAGTTCGACTTCTTTCCCAACGAAGAGCCTGGGTAAGATCACAGAATAATCTGAGAAGCTCTTGTGTGCTGCTCGGGCTACATGCATTGAGGGTGAGAATGTGAATCTGAAGAATGGTAACTGAATAATTCGCACCGATTGTGTAGATGGGTACATTTCCCCACTCCTGGGCTACCTTGACCATTTGGGTCATATGTTCCCTCCACAAAGTAAACCCTTCGGAGTGCAACACGACCTTCTTGACCCGAGCGCCTTTACTCGTTTGGATTGGGCCGGGTTCCTCAAATGGCTCTAACCACGGATCCAAAAACAGGGCATGTGTCACAGAAAGAGGTGCATAGCCTTCCGCGGGTTCATGGGATAGAAGCGAAAAGACCGTGGCGGCGCCAAAAGAATGTCCAGCTAGCTGCAAGTTACTGAATCCAATCTTCCATCGGAAGTCAGTCCAGTCTACTTCGCTGTCATCTATCGTGGACAGATTCCTGCGATCACCATCGACAGACAGCTTCTTCAATGCATCTACAGCTGCGTAAATCTCGAACCTCCGTTGTTCGATTTGATCTCTTCGAAACTCGAACTTCTTGACATCACCATACCTTGAAACCAATGTAGGATTCTGATGAACTGGCAATTGTTTGGACGCACGCACGATGTGTCGGCCTCTCCGATATAGAGCAAGGGACCCCTCTTTCCCGTTTCTGGTGCTTTTGAATGACAGAATGTCCCACTTCCATCTCGGTGTTCCATTGCCACAACAACCCTGCCCGAAGAAGCGATCCTCGCGCATAGATGACTGAATTCCCAACTCCAGCACAAAGTTAGGTGATGCATGTAGCAAGCGCTTACCTGTACGTTGTTCGTTGTCCTCCAAGACCGTGAGAGAAGATTACAAGCGGCCAGGTTTTGACATCATCTCCTTTTGTGGACGGGGAGAGAACCGGTGCATTTGAATGCACGGGCATCTTGACCATTCACCGAATGAGTGTGAATAAAATTTCTATCAAACTGGATATTTTGTACCTTGAGAAAAGCATAGAGAAGGAATATCGGCCAAAACAACAGAATTGGGAAGCCTGCGATGGTTGGAAGTAGGTTCGGTCAGATCCATGTCACAGGTTCGATCCTATATGCTGGTGCTTGCCTGTGAAGCAAGCGATGCCGGCCAGCGAGCCTCCAATCGGTCTAAAAAATACGATTAATTCTAGGAGCTCCGTGAGACAATGCGATGCCACGGAAGGAGCCCACCTAACTATCCAATCCAGATATTGATATTTCTTCGTAGATAAGCCCGCATATGTCGGGTAGTACACCGTGAATGCGATCTCGGAGAGTTGCAATGCTGGCCTGGGCGTGGGTGTCCGCGTCAAAAACGCAGATCCAAACGTGCGGGTTGGAACTTGGAGGGTGAAAGTGGTCGCCCCCACTACGAACTTCTCTCTGGGGTGGTCGAGCAACATCGTCAAAACTCGGACTTGGGAATCATCATTTAAAGGCCTCATCGTTTTATCTCTTCATCGCGTTCTCCCTTTCTCCCTTTATCTCTTTATCTCTTTATCTCTTTATCTCTCTATCGTTTCATCGGGCCGGCACAATCTAGGCAAATAAGAAAATGCGTAGCACCCGTGGGAAACCGAGCCCGCTGGAATTGAAGGAACAATGGAATTTTCCAAAAGTGTTACTCAAAGCCAAGTCAAGTCAAGAAGGTAAGCCGCCATGACTACATGACGTGTGACTTTTTGACCCGGTTCTACCCCTCGTTGATCTTCCAACACTGGATAAAAATGCAGCGGAGCGGAGGTACAAATATACGAACAACTTAAATAAAGCAAAGCAGATGCGAGGAACTCCGTCGCGGCGAAAAAAGGAAAACGTGGTTTAGTGAACGACGAGATCTCCCGGTTCAGCGACCAATCGTATCGTGGTCTTGCCCTTCTTTTCTTCGACGGCCCTGGTCTTGAACTCACGGATGGTGGATTCAGACAACGTCTGCTCGAAGTGCTCATCAAGGAATCCGATGATGAGATCACCAGCCTTGCGTGTGGTCACGTCAGCAATTTTCCTCCAGCTCTTAGGCAAGACGATCAAGTAATCATTGAAGGCAACGTGTTTGCTACGAGCTTCGAATATTTTTCAATAAAGGTGATCGCGAGGTCTAAGGGGGTCCTACTAACCGATGGTGTACGTGGGTGGGTTTGACCAGAACGGTCGCACCCCGAGCATCAGGTCAAAGTATTCTGGTCTGTCCAATGTAAACTCCTCAGAATGCAGGATCAAGGCTTTAATCTTGCTCTCTGGGTTGATAGGCTTAGGACCAGGCTTGGGGAATGGAAGGAGCCAGGGATCCAAGAACAAGGCGTGAGAGATGGGCAAGGGAGAGAAACCTTCATCTGGAGGCGTGGAGAGAAGATGGAAGAGCGTGGCGCCGCCAAAGGAATGACCGACGAGTTGTACAGATGAGAAGTTAACCTTGTCGTAGAAGGCTGTCCAGTCAATGGCAACGTCGTCCATGCTTGTAAGCTTGCCACGTTCACCGTCAACCACAAGCTTCTTAAAGGCGTTGCAGGCGGAATAGATCTCAAACCTTCGGAGATCCAGTTGCTCCATACGGAAATCAAAACGATTCTCAACTCCATACCTAATCGTGAATCAATAACCCAGAAAGGGAGTTCGTGGTGACTGTCGTGAAAAAGAGATGTCAACTCACGAAGAAGCAGTCTCGGGAATGTAAAGAAGGCGTTGCTTCTTTCCGGTAACGGGATCCCGAGGATAAGCCGCAATGCCAGATCCGTCACGGTGGTCCATCACGATGACGACCTTTCCAGAGGACGCGATCCTGGCACACATATGACTGATGTGACGTGAGGAAAGTGGTCAGGCAGGGTAGATGGTACTGTGTTTGCGCATCGCTTACCTGGCAGTCGTCAATTGATTGGCTAATCCAGGCGAGAAAATAACGATCGGCCATTTAGACGATTTTTCGTTCTCGGATGGTGGAGGACGGATAGGGGCGTTGTTGTAAACAGGAACCTGGTGAAACGTTAGCCGAGTTGTCGGGAGGACATATGCGATCCGCTCGCCTTGATGAATGATAGGAAGAAGTGGAAAAGAACCCAGAGGATCCAGTATGGGGCACCTGCACTTTAGCGATGAGTCGTTGTACGGGGTTGGCGGGAGTGTACCATACCAGTGAACAGAGAGAAACCCTTCACGGTGTCACCGATTGGGCTACGGAGAGGAAGAATTAGCTGACAGGAGATCGAGTCCACGTTGACAAACGCGTACCGCGCGACCCAATCCGGATACGGGTACCTTTTCGTCGAGAGACCGGGATCTGTGGGGTAGTAGACGGCGAAGCCGACCTCGCTCAGTACAAGGGCTGGTTTTCCGTTTTCTTTGTAGGTAGCTTTGCCAAATTGTCTGGTGGAGACAGGGAGCGTGAAAGTAGCGACCCCGACGGGATAACTTTCGACGATGTGTTCCAAGAGCATGCCAGATGCTGAAGATTTTGGTAACGAAGTCGTGGACTGGCTGAAGGACAACGGATCTGAGGGGGGGTTGGTTATATATACCCAAGATCGCGCTCTGCACAGTCACAGCTGGAGATGCTGGGGAGATTACACTGGTTCTTTCGACCTTGTCACAAACATGGGGCTTGGCTGATCGTTCGGGGATGGTGAGAATTGACCTAAACTGCGGATACCGATCTCTCGCCTGATTGATCTGGAAGAGAAGGCGATGGTGCCGCGGGACCCACTCCCCGGCAACCTTCTCAATTACTATGATGCCTGCGAATCTGGAAAAATATCAGGGTAATGAGTTTCAACTGCATCCGTTGAACCCTACATCTTTGGTACATGATCAGAAATCAATACCCGCCTCCGCACATTTCCTTCACTTCTCTCTCGCACGAACCTTCGGGCGCGGGTGGAGCGGAAAGTGCTTGTGCGTTTACTACAAGTCCCGATAGCTAACATCCTGGCTTGATCTAGCCGTTATCGTCTTGATACGAGTGTTCTGCCGGAAATTACGCCGAGTCAAAACGGTCTAAAGTCTCCAAGAGGTGGGTCGAACGGCAGCAGCATACAGCGCAACCGTGAAGTTCTTGACGTGCAAGGGAGCCTGGCGTTTTATTCCCCTCCCGGTTGGCATATGCATGTCCAGATGCTGTCCCGTGGGAGTAATCAACGGAGGCTCTTGTGGGAGTCCCATTCAATTTCCTATGCGAAGGACCCGCGGCGCTAATGAGAAAATTCAGTGAGCACGTTCGAAAACAGAGCCTGCCTATCTAAGTATTTGTATAACGTACGTGAGTTGAGGCCCTGTTCCTCCCCGTACGCCAGCGAAATGACCCTCAGTTAAATGGAAGGCAGGTGATCGACAGGGTCCCAGAGTGGATTTTGGCCAGATGATGGGCGGCTTTTTCATTTAGAATCTGCTATCCGATCCGGTCACTCGGCGGATTGATTGGTGATGCATCGGCCCTGCAGCGAAGTAAAACCTCGGCCGAGAATGACCCTACCGCAAAGGGGGGGATGCCAACTCAATTGTAGCTGACGTTCTGGTATCTGATCGACTTTGTTGAAACCCTAGAGACGGTAACGGGGTGTGACTAGAAACAATATTCGTCAGCACAAAAGTACGTCTCAAATATTCATCTTCGTCAGCTGGTGTGCATCCGAGGATCGCAGGGGTTATCTACCCCCTTTACTTCAATCCCGTTAAACCTACTCATCCTCGCTATATATCTCCTGCGAGATGCAAGGTTGTCGGGGGTCAGTACCGTGGTCATACACACCTTGCAGCTAAACAGTTCTGAGAATGAACAGCCTCCGGTGAATGCCAGTAGACGAAGGTGCCCATCTACCCCGGACGAGTCCCACTCCCGAAGATGTGTTGAAACACGCGTAGGCGAGAGAAGGCAACCTCGAAGAGTTCATTGGCGTACGATTGCTACCCTGGCCGCTGGCGGAAAGGGCTCGGGGCGCGCCCCCCCCCGGCGGGGGGGGGGGGGGGGGGGGGGGGGGTGGGGGGGGGGGGGGGGGGGGGGGGGGGCGGGAC
>Ga0307514_10003871_pt1 | contig 14049 bp, 15 predicted proteins | sample 16_EM_MG_FD_203088 | JGI IMG/M metagenome (GOLD analysis project Ga0307514, IMG submission 203088) | Populus trichocarpa ectomycorrhiza microbial communities from riparian zone in the Pacific Northwest, United States - 16_EM | ecosystem: Host-associated > Plants > Roots > Unclassified | place... | reverse complement strand
CCCAGGGAAGGATTCAAACCCCTCACTCTCCTCACCCCCGTCATACTCGCTCGTACCTGCTTCCGAAGTGGTAGTGCAACCAGAATGCCTAACTCCGCTGCTCCCACGACTACTCGCTACCCCACTATCCCTGCTTGCGGGTCTTCTTGTTGGAGATGAGCAAGGATCAAGGACGGGACCAAATGTGTCCACCATGGCTTGATAGTTGACAAGAGCTTGATCTAAAAACATTTTAGTGAAAGTGAGGATAAAATGGGAGAAGATGTAGTAACTTACTATATTGACCCAACTTCCACGCCAGCGCATCCATAATCTCCGCTCTCTTTGCACCCATCTCGCCTGCCTCTCCTGGTAAGGAAGGATCAGATGACCCACTACTGACCCTACTCCTAACCGACCCATGTGGGGAAGCTCCATCCACATGGTGATAGGCAACATTTTCATGAGGGATCTGGGTGCCCTCATTAGCCATCCTCGCCTCAATCTCCTCCAACATGCTCTCGAGCCCCACAAGCTCACCCTCCAGATGCCTCAGTAACCTCAAATTCAAGCTTGTAAACCTTGGGAACACCTGAGACTCCGTGGGAGTCATCGGCAATATTCCTGCCTGTTGTGGGAACAACGGTGTCCGCTTGTACAGCAATGGAGAAGTAGTCCTCGTCCCTGGCTGAGTGCGGGGCGGGGTATGCGGTACCCCCACTCCCATACCCATCATGTGTGGATTCCGCATAGGATACTGGGTTGTCGCAGAGGAATTAGTAGTGGAGCCATGATAATCTGTTGAGGATGTAATCGTACTAGGTGGTGGTGAGGGGGCGTAAGCAAATGCCGCGGGCATGTATTGCGGGATATAAGAGGCAGAGCTACTTCCAGAGGAGTAGTCTGTAATGGCAGTTGGGACAGAAGATGCGCTGCTTTGGTTGGTGGAGGGGTTAAACATGGAATCCAAGCTGATAACTGTCGTTGCTGAGGATTTGGTAGAGAAGATTGATGATGCAGGGGGTGAGGAGTTGTCTAGGTTTGCGAGGAAGCCTTCAGCGGTTTGGTCGTCCTCCTCGCCGTCGGGGTCAATGGAAACTCCTAGGTCAGAGCCACCGTGAGTAGAACTTTTTGCTTGTTGGTGTTTCTCCATGTGTGGTTCGTGCAGGTCATTTTCCTCTGTCTCTTCATCTTCAGCTTCCTCCTCCTCCTCGAGCTCACTGCCTTCCTCCCTTTCCTCTTCCTCTTCATCATGACATTCCTCCACTGCCTCCAATCTTCCACCCACAACCGATACCCCCTCCGTAAATATTTCCGTTGCAATTTCCCCAGAGTCAAATTCCACAACAGTATCGCAGTCCTCCTCCTCTTCATCTTGGTCCTGTTCATCTTCCACTTCCTCCTCTGCCTCGTCACCATCTTCTTCATCTTCCTCACTTTGACCGAGTTCCTCCTCTTGTTCAAGTTTTTCCTCAATATCCTTCTCTAAAGTATCCGCTAGCTCGGCTTCATCAACAACCTTCTCAGGCTCTTCCACCTCTTCCACAACTTGTTCCACCACCTCATCATCCTCCTCAAACACTGGTACCTCCTCACAAAACTCCACCGGTGGCAGCAGCTTCGGCCTCTCCACCTCGAACTTCTCACTCTCAATCCCAGCCACCACCTTTGCTGGCGCTGGCAATGGCACTCCTGATATACCTGACCCCCCGGAAGCAATTGACTCTTCTCTCTCCATCTTCTCACCTGCGCCCTCCTTCCTTATGCCCCACATCGCCGTCCTATACTCCACCTCCTCTGGAGCTCTCTTCCTCACAAATCTCTGCACGCCTGGTCTCCGCTCCCTCGTCGGATACTCTGCCGACACAGCAATCATACTCGTCACTGTCGTCTCATTATCAAATTCCAAGTTTCTCGCCTTCCGGTCGTCAGCCTCCTCCCGTGCCTCATCCATAAACCGAAACACATTCCTCGACCCGTTCGGTGTAAACTCCGGCCGTGGTGGGGGGCGATGACTCTCATTTGAACCAGATGATGGAGGTGATAATGCCAGTCTCGACGGAGCAAGTCTCTTCAAGTTCGCCCCTGGTGGGGGGAAATCATGGAATGGTCTAGACATAGGGGATATTCCTTCCACCGGAGTCATGACCCGGTTATGGTGCTGGTATTGCATGTGCTGTTGAGGCTCATATACAGAGGATGGATAATGGACTGAATGTCTCCTCTTCCTCTCTCTCTTCGGTGCAGGCCCCAGGAACTCTAAATCTGCCGAGGTAGGTGGTGGGGGAGGGTATCTTGGGACATGGTGCAGGGGTGGTGTCTGTGATGGATGAGTCAAGAGGCGATGTTGGTAGTATGCGTAGTAATCATGTTGCGATGGTGGGGGTGGTGGGAGTGAATGTCGAATAGGTTTCGCAGACGACGACCTCGTCACAGGATCCCGCTCCCGCTCTGGCAACGGCTGTGATTTGGCAGATTCAGGGGGTGATGGTGGCGTTGCCTGAGAGTGAGATGTAGGTGGGGAGTAAGGCTGAGGATAGTAACCTTGTTGATGATAGTATTCCGCAGCACTCTGCGGTCGCTGCTGCCAATATAGATAATCCGGAGGTGGAGGTAATTCGCCCTTATGCCTCCCATTGCTTTCCTGTCGATAATAAGGCTGTGGTGTGAAAGATGCCTGTTGATATCCTTCCGAATGATGGCGATGTTGTGGAGGTTTCCATCCAGACCGTGGTGCTGGTGTCCTCGCACCATCCGTCGCTGGTGATGCGAAGCGGACTTCCGACCCAGTGCGAATATGCGGTCTGTGTGCACGGCGTACGAGGGCACCAGTGAGAGCCTCGCTATGCTTTGCAAGTTCATCCTCTGCCACTGGGGTAGGTGGAAGCTGTTGCGCAGGTACAACCTCTGGGACTGGCATTGGTGTCTTGCTGCTGGGGGTATGTGGTGGGGTTGCGATGCCATGAGGGGGTGGAGGGAATTGACCCCCGAGCCCAGGGCTTTCTGTCCCCACTCGGGTGACTGGAGCCGGCTGCACAGCTGTAGACGGTAGAGCTGGTGTAGTAGCCACCGGCGCAGGCTCGACAGGTGATTTCTCGGGTTTCGTGGAGGTTTTGAGGGTTGGATCAGACCTTTGCTCCCTGACTGGCCTGGGAGTCTGGGACCTGTCTCTTTCCTCGCTCTCCAGAGACCGCATTGTAGGCAGTGTAGTAGGCAGTGTTGGGCTCCGTTTTCGCCCGGTGATGGCATGCGCGGTCGAGATTGCAGCTGCCGCGGGTTGCGCTGGTGTCTTCAGGGAGTCTACTTCTGGCAGCTTGACGACCATGCTCCCCACTCTCCTCGAGACCCTCGCAGCCGACGATGTAGAAACTGAAGAAGAAGCACAGTCTCGGTCTTTATTTCCTATGAACCCCGGGAGTCATCAGCATCCGTCTACTTTAATCCAACCGCAAGACTCAGAACTTACGGCGCTCTCTTTTCTCTTTCCTTCTCTCTTCCCGCATGGCATCACCTTCCCTTGAAGAATGACTCGACTTTGATGACCTCGTGGACACTACCGACCGTATCTCCGCATCCTTCTCCGCCTTCCTTTTCTCTCTCTGCGCCTGGTCCCTCTCCTTCGACCGCTTCCTTCTCTGCGCATGCATCTCATCGCCAGAATAATCCAGCACAGTTTCCACCGTCGGCGGCTTATAAGCGCGCCCTGTGATGTACTTCAACATCGTTCCTCCTGCCTAGCGCACACAACAACGGCAACAACAACCACACAGCAACAACGGATCAGAAAGTACTCCGCTCGCAGTTTCGCCGTTTCGCTCGGTGTGGGACGATGAATGGGCGGGTGGGTGGATGGAGTAGATATATTGTTTATGAACGCCAACTGAAATCAAGTCGGGTGGGATTTTGTCTCGTGTGTGACCGATTATACTTCCGAAATCCCTCCTATATTGCAAAAAAGAAACAAATGCTCAGCACAAAGCAAAGCAATCAAGCAATCAAGCAATCAAGCAGGCATGTACCCAAATCCAGTTGCCTGCAGCAGCCCGGCAGAGACCAAAACAAAATTGAAAAAAAAAATATAATAACCTTGCTATCCAAAACCACGCGAGAAACTTTGGGGTATAGGGTAATCTGCGGTAATGTGTAATGGATAGGCACAAACCTTTCACACAGTGGCAACGCAGTTGCCTGTCGACAGAGAAGAGAGAGCGGCACAGAAAAGCAATCAGACGAATTGGAAAATTTATCCCAACGGCGAGATTGAATGATGGCGTTGCCAGGTGCAAAGACGCAGCTATTATGCTGAAGCCTCCTTGCTGTTGCGGGCGTACGGCTTTCAGATATTTCTCGAACAAGAGTCTAAAACAGACGCAAGACTTTTAATATACTCTCCGCAGATATAGTTTGTGTTGAGTCCGTCCGGCAGGGGTGCGGTACGGGGATGGGGGGGTGAAGAGGGAGGGATGTGGGATACCTATATGTGGATACCTGCGGATAGACCAGGACCCTCTCCAAGAAGTCGGAAAGGCTAAATGATAACAGTTGGGTAGGTACATTTCTCGACCCATCCCGTCAGATATCTTGCTGCTCCTCCGCCGTGACCCGCCTGCTCCCTCCTCCAGTCGGATTTCCTGATCCCACATTGCGCGCAGAGGAAAACAAAAAAAAGAAAGAAAGAAAGAAAGAATTAGTTAGTCAAAAGGTGCCAGAAGCCCATCAGTTCATTGAGGCGATGTAATGCAGCTCAGAGTGAGAACAATACTGTACTTACTCTACTCGTATTCTGCGCTTCTGTACTTTACCAGTCGCATGGCCAGCTAATGCTGTGTAGAGTACACACTTCTTGTCATGCTGCCATTAGTATGGCTGTTTGCTGCGAGTCAGTACTTCAGGATGTACTCGAGTACTGTACCCCTCCAATTCGTCCCATCCGCCCCTCTACAGCACCCCTAATTCAATGTTACTGCAGCTTATTCCAAACCCACCCAGAGGCCTGGCCTGGAACGGGCACCTCATTGGCCTGTGCCTTCCAACAGTAGAGTACACCCTCCCAATTCCCCCGTTGCTAGAGACTCCTTACGGCATTAGCAAGGATGCCAAAAAAAACGAAAAATATGGATATGATTCGTGACGCTGATTGGTTTGAACCTGGCCTACTTGAAACGAATGTCGTATTTACTCTACCTTGCTGATATATATTATTATCAAAGGACCTCTTGTTAGTTTTAGCCTCGTCACTATATATGGATATGGATGCGACCAAAGTTCAAACTGTACCTTTCGACTTCCACGCAGGGGCTTTCCAACTGGACTGGGTTAATATAATTCAATGTTGTGCCGCATTCTCACTTCCCAGCTGCCCAGATAGTACCCTTTAGAAGCTACTTAACTTTTCAACCTTCCATTTCCCTATCGTGTGATCTTCAACAAGTGGCACAGAGATTGTTCACAAGAACTCCCGATTGTCGCCAAACCTTCCTAAAACCATCAATAAAATGACATCGATTTGGAACATACAGCCCGTGCGCCGGGTATATCGAGACAATCGACATTGCTCACCTACATACATAGGTGATCACGCGGTCCGGATTGGAAGAACCAGTGATCCCCACAATCAGGAGGGTCCTCGATCAATGTATGTTGTATGTACATGTATGTATGCACAGTACATACAGTACGTACTAAAATTATCGGGGGCCTGAATTCATCACCATGGCCAAGTAAGTATCCGATGACTTGCTCCCATTCCCCACAACATGAGCTCTTCTGCCAAAAATAATGGAGCGACCTGCGAGTCCGTTAGTTGTGAGATGATCATACCAGAAGCATGATCTGCTCGTAGTAATCAATGTACTTTTGACAACCAATAAGAGACAAACGAAAACGGTGCAACCCGAAATTAAGACAGATATTGCTGCGAACGCTCAGATGCAGATATCAAGTCAATGCAATGCTGCTTTTTCATCTCTCAGTATTTACAGGGGTATGCGTTCGCTGCATTACATACTCGTAGTACGGAGTATGGTGGGTATATACTGTTTGCTGAAGTTCAGAGGCGACGGACTGATTGTTGGCGAGCTCCTATCCACAATATTCCAAAAAGCCTCCCAACCTATCCCCTCACTCCATCAGACTCTCCAAGCAGTCCAGACTTGATCCGAGCTTGCTGCAAGGCACAAATTGCTTCCCCAACTGGTTCTCGACTTGCTCACCGACATTATCGGACACTTGGTACTTCCCCACTGCCCCAGATTCTCTTCCCCGTCAGCCAGTTACTCTGCACAACCCGCTCTTAGCAGCACTATTGGGTGATATACGTAGCACAATCCCCACTATCTGTATAAATACGGTGAATCGCACTCTAGGAACCTGGCTATACCGCTCCAGCGCACTTTCAGGCTCAGTTGCGCCAAGGCAGAATTTCAGAGACATTTCCACACCCTAGCCACCTCTCTAGTTGCTAATTGGCCCCCCCAAGTTGTGTACCCTCTCTCCGTCAGCAATCCTTACCGAAAAGAAGCTCTCAAAGACTCTCACAGCAATGAAAACTGATCTTGCCCTCGCATGGCCAAGCTGAAGGGGCATTGTGTAAGCGTGAGTAAGTGTGTACACATGGCATGGTGTGAACTAACAGGACTATTCTATTGCCATGTAAGTATACATAAAAAAGAAAAAAGGGAACCAAAAACAGAAAGTAGTGTAGGTATTGTATTACTGGATGAGGAAGCGCCGCCATCTTACCAGCTTAACCGATATCGATGAGTTGTAATGCACCGTTGTACATTTCTGTAGTTGTTGTCTCGTTGAAGAACAGTTCCTCATCCAGATCAACCCATACAATAAGCGGGAGCCAGATCACGATCCACGGAGATACGCATCTACTCTAGAGATATGACCTGTCGTGTCGTGACAGAAATACGGTTTTACTTGGCAAAAGCTCCGCCTGACGAACACTCCTAAGCCCGATTCAATACCTGTCTCAATGCCTATTCGTGGATGCGGACCTCATCCATCATCACCAGTTGAGATGCTGTCGAGTAACTCCTCCTCTGCCTCGCCAGTCATAAATCTTTGGGAACGACCCTTTTGGCTAAGATACTTGCCAGCTGTATCTTGCAATGCAACTAATGTGTAAAAATATGACTGAAAATGTAACAGTAAGGAGTCCGCCCGCATTGGAAATTTCCCACCTAGTCAGGATCCCGTTCCCTTACCCACCGTGGCACATCACTATCTAATCCGATCTCACGCAGCAGTCAGCAGACTCAACCAGAAGATCCTCACCCAGCCAAGTACTTGCTTCGGGTTCTTGTTTCGTAACATCAGGGTACCTGTATACGACAAACAGACGAAACAATATCCAGTATCTTTGTTTCCTGGATCCATGCATAGCCATTGAGTAACGATAACACTTCCAACTGGTTCATCGGATCATGTTGGCACTCCAGCATCGCCGATTTGAAAGAAATGTTTTTATACCCGTTCCCTTCGACACAGTCGAGTACTATCTCCTTATCCCGTCTCAAGTGGGGGGATATTCTGATAATACGCATGTGTCAAGCCCTGACATCCCGTAATCAAGCACGCCAAATGCAATGCAAAAGCCAACTGACGTTGACCTGTACATGAAGATCCTCACCCATGCCCCGCCTCGGATGATCCAACTCGCTTCGAGCTTCGCTTCGTGCCGTGTCTGTGCTATCGTACAACAGAGGAGGGAAACAATATCGTAATAATTGGAAAATCAATGCCCCTCACGCCACCACTCCCCATAGGGCATGTCCAAGGCACGGGGAGAATCTGCCAGAAGCACGGCTTAGACCCTGGTGTAATTGAGGCTCTCTGGATTGAAGGTGGGCTTGGTCGACGCAGGACTATCTACAGTGCCTGACAGCTGTGTTTCCTGGAGATAACGTTTCATCGGATAACGGCTGAATTGGGACAGGTAACTCTGACATGTACTTACATGTGAAATTAGTTACGCTTCGGTAATTAAATATGTACAGTACATGCGTACGTTAGTCAATGGCTTGCAGTAATCCCAATACTTTAATTTTCCGTGGAGGAGCAATCACTTATCGAATGCCCCCAAAAACCAGACTACCAAAAACCCATTAAAAACTACTCCAAACAGTTTAGCTCCATGATCATCTCAGGCTAACTCACACGTGACTATCCAACTCCAACCCAAGTCCAAACATAGTCTTGGTTGGCCCAAACAAAGAAATTCTTAACAACAGCTCTCCGACCTATTTACAATTTAATCTGAGCGACAAACAAGAAAAAATATATTAATCCAGCCGTCACGTCTTATCAATCTTTTTCCTGATTTTCCTATTATATCTTTTTTGTTCCTTTTTATTTCTCATAAACCAGTCAGTCCGTTTCAACATTTCGTGCATTATCTGCTTGTGAAAATGCAGGGTAAAAGCCCCTAGCTAACCTACCCAGGATGTTCCTCGCATTATCTCTGATATGTTTCTCCTTAGCTACAGGAGTATGAGGTGAGTAGCTAGGTAGGTATTGCTTCCCGCTTCCCACCGCACCCCACCCGTTCCTGAAGCAGGTGAGTGATTTTGATATCTCCAATCAATCCAGATGCTACATCATTACCGACTGGCAAACACGATAGGAAAAATAATTGTTGGGAATAAGAAAGCCAACCTGATGGAGGGTGGGGCAAACCCTATGGGAGAACAAGGGGAAACGATACCGCCGCAGTCGTGATTGATATTGCAGGAAGCAACAGCAATAAACTTCATACGCGAGCATTCAAATGGAGGGTATAATTTAGTTTGGTGGGCACTATATTAGGAAATAAAACGCTAGGTAGTTGTCGAAAAATTGCAACAGCGAGGGTTTGGATTAAACATATGACCCTCGGGGGAGAAACAAACAGAGGCAACCATTGCCATCAGAATAAGAAACATTTGCGAACCAGGGGGGGGAACCCTTGCATCTCGCCCGAACAAAAGCCGAGCATGACGTCGCTGCGATAGGCCCCCCAGTTTAAATTCGGCCCAGAGAGAACGCCGGAACCTACCTTGGTATTTATTCCCAGGGTCAGTGAGACATGATCACCATTCTGAAATGCAAACAAACCCTTGTTCGTACTGTTTTCTGATTAACCATGCTTCTTCCCCACAATCACCAGCACCCCACATACATATATCGCAGCCTTACACACGCCGTGTAACCATGCTTGAGTCGCCTGAGTGGCCACATCTCGGATCCTCCTCCCACAAACTAGAACAAATCTAATTCTCCATACGTCGCAATGGTGTCTGCTTTTTCCAAAATCTAAACTTCCAGCTGATGAAGTAATATCCGGACGTATCGCAACTCGCTCTCTGTCGTAAGATTTCGAATACAACCAGCTCCAGCACGGCATGAGGCATTAATCATCTGGAGGTTGGAGGCCTATGTAAAATACCGGTAAAGAAACGCAATCACCCCATATACCTATGCCCAATCCGAAAAACAGGACTTCGACAGTACGCAGGAAGTAAAAGCAATGGGCCATCGAGCGTCGCTATCGTTTTAATTTCAATTAGCAGAGCATTGAGGTAACTGGAAATCGTTTCGCAACTCACCATCCGCTCTTCTCTTCTCTTGGGTGCTTCACCAATCATGTCTCAAGATGCAAGGTTAATACAGGAGGAATATTTATCTGCTGCGGGATGGATGGATATCTCATGTTGAAGATATGCTGCAGTCGTTCATGCATCTGCATCCCTCCAGATATCGATGATCGGACCGCTGCCGCGGGCACTGTAGTCATAGGAGTATCGTAAACCAAGAGTGTACCTTTTAAACTGAAATAAACATGAAGATTGAAGGGTTTCTGGGTGACAAGAGGGAGTGAAGATGAATGTTTCGAAACGACTGCGGGGGTGGATCCAGGATACCATAAGTCAGGTATCTTAGTCACCAATGCCAAAGTGGTCTAGCATTATATATTACCAATTCCTAGTCTCATGCCAAGGGCGCTCGGCCCAGAATGGTCTTAGCATGAGACTAACCAACTCCCTCTTTGCTTCGTTGGGCAGGCTGTCCAATCAGAGTTGAGTAGTCTCGTAAGGGGCGGAAGACGGTACCATAGAAGGGGAGGAGGAGTAGGGGGTAAGGGTGGAGGGGTGAAGAGTAGTTGGTTCTCGGGTCTTCCTTTTTTCCTTTTTTTGTTAGTTCTGAATTTTTCTGGGCGGGGGTACGGGGGGCTGCGGGAAAGGACGTCGAACTCCGATGTTTCTATGTCTATCGTATATAGCGTAAAAATGGAATCTAATCGTAGCCAGGATGCCAAGACCAGCATCAAGGCCAAAAGTGTATACCCCAATACGAATCTGGTAGTCCCGAGAACCAATATTGCCCGACTGTCCGCTTCAATCTCCACTGTCCCCATACACCAGCGTCTTCAGGTGAGATACATATAATGGGCATGATAGTTCAGGCGAGGTGCACAACTATGCAAGTACAATCAAATACCCATTAATGATGAATAGTAAGCTATGTGATTCTCGCTAGTTTCCCTGTGGGATTATGGCGCCACCCCTGTCGTGGAGGATCGTGGGAAGAAGCACGAAGAACTTTTCCGCCATTCACTGGAAAGAGGGACATAATAGAAGGTACGATGCAAAGGAGCAGAACCTGAGAAGATAACCAGCTTTGAGAACGGCTATTCTTCGCTAGGGGAATTGGTAACACGGTGAGGCTGTAGGAATTACCCTCGCATCATACCTTGATCATGTAATCAATCCCATGATATGAACAAGGGATCTGAAAGTGGCAGTTCTGGTAAGAACAGGGTATCCAAAAGTGGCTGTTTTGTTAACGGGAGAAGGATATAAGCACTGGTTTCCTGTATCTAGAGTTCGTCTTTTCCTTAGAGCTTTTATTCCACAGCAAGTCGAGTCTTTCAGAGTATTCTTAGCCATAGCGAACATTGTCCTCTTAACCACGATCGTCCTTGCTTAGTGCAACCGCCACAATTCAGCCTACTTATAGCCTGTAATTGTTACAGAGGTTACATGGGCGGCAGCTTCGAGGCGATATTTGCTGCTTCCCTACTTCCCCGAGAGCCAGGAACACCGCAATAATAAGCAAAGCTTATAAGAGGCACTGAGGTAGTAGTGGAGACTCACCACATTGTGTCTTTTGGAGCCGCTGAACCAAGATGGCATCAGTCCGTCTCATAACCTTAGGCTCCACAGGCGTATAGACTCCAAAAAATTTTTTTTGCCATCAGTGACCTTCCTAATCGCATAACACGAGCTTGGTAATCGTTCATCGATGTAAGACGACATTGAAATATCTGGGCCAGCTCTGTCACTTTCCAGATAATGGAACCCATCAATGGTACAGTCCCCCTAGAAAAATAAGGGCACCTTTTCTGTTTCCAACTGCGCTTCAGTGGATACTAATCTCTCTGATTAGCCACCCACAAGCTTTCCAGGAGAGCTGTTCATGCTTCTGTTTCCTCACAGCATGATATGAATATAACTCTCTCGACTTTCCTAACAGGGGCACAGACGAGGAAGAATTCCATACCAAAAAATGGCTGGCCCATGGTGTCGGTATATTCAGGCTATCTAATCTAGGGCGGGGGTCGCACCCACCAGGTTGGGACCCTGCACGCTTGGTGTAAGAGGGTAATAGGAGTAGTATCACTGGTAGGTGTCACTAGCATATTCATTATTAATTTTAATTTTAATTAAAATAATAATAATAATAATAATAAGTGTTCTCTACCAGCCCGGCAGAGGCCTGGGTGTCAGGACGGGGTCATATCAGGATATGGTCATGTGACCCGTCCATGTTGGGTAGTCGACTGCGTCACTTGGATTGTAGCATTAGAGTGGAGAGGGACGAACGGAGGACAGGGGGGAGGACGAGGGACAGTACATCATCATACGTCTCTTGTCAGGGTATGAGCCCGGCGTTTCCAAGCGCCAGCATTTTTTCATTTTTTTCGGCTCTTTGAAATCAGCTACCTCTCTCTCTACTTGGGAACTTAAGGGTGGAGGATGTCACCGATGCCGTATTGAACCATGAGGCAACCCTTAAACATTTCAATTTGACTACCAACCCAATTCCTGTACCCCATTTATATCATTCCCCTGCAGTCACCGCAATGCCTCAGTATACTGCACATACAATCAGTTGCTGTGGATTTATCTACTTGCCCCCCTTGTCCAGTACAAAACTGCACCTGCCACCGAAACCTACATCCACTACATCCAGTGGGTCCATTATGCAGTAATCAAAATCAACCTGACACCTATCATCATCGATATGGTGCGCATGTCAAGGATATGCAAATCAATATAGATCGTCTCCATATACAAGGACAGTGGAGGCTGTATTTTTTGGCTATTATGATACGGATAATGTTTTTGCTGTATTTGATGTTAATGCGAAGAAGCTAATCAAGAGGAGAGATATTGTATTTCACGAGGATGTTTTAGGCCACCCATTCCTACGACAATACGGGTTACAGCCAGGTTTTGACATTCTCTGGAATACGATCATGGCCAGTGAGGATCCCCTGGATATAGTAGACTATGACGACGACAGTGCAGAAGGAGTGGTCTTGGCCACATTGAAACCTTCTCCAGGGGAGGTTGCATTGGCTACACTATTATCCAACGGAACCCCTGAGCCTGCCCTGGCCTTGGAAGGGGCACTGCCGCACAAATTTGAAATCCCAGTATCGGAGATGACTTTAATGGATACGAATGGACCCCCTTCAAGTGACCAGCGGCAAAAGGTGATTTGGCAATTTGAGGATCTTTTTAGACGGGTAGCAGCAGAACAGAAAGTTCTGTCGATATCAAAACTGCTGTTGACGAAAACCCTCCAAAAACATCCTCTCAAGCTATGTGTTCTATCAACAAGGGTCTTTGGCTTCAAGCTTTGATTGCCGAAATGCGCTCTTTGCTAGAGAAGGGTACTTTTGGTCTGGCCTCATCTTTGGACTTGCCCGTGTGGTGAAGAGCTCTGGCGACAAAATGGGACTTTGGCATCAAGAGGGATATCAACGGTACCATAACAAAATTTAAGGCTAGATTGGTAGCTAGAGGGGACTTGCAGAAGAAGGGGGTAGATTATCAAGAGACGTTCGCTCTGGTTATATCTTTCCCAAGTCTGTGGATAATTCTGGCAATTGCAGCAAAACATGACCTTGAGATTGGACAACTTGATGTGATTTCGGCTTTCCTAAATGGTTTGATCGATACTGTTGTTTACCTACGTCAACCAGATGGTTTTTCCTTAGGCAGTTATGTTTATATACGGCACAAGTCCATTTACAGGTTGCGTCAAGCAGCAAAATTATGGTACGAGATTCTAGATGTGACTTTTGAAACATTTGGTTTCAGGAAGGTTATACATGACGGAGCGTTATGGTACAAGCCTCACCCTGCTATCATCTCGGATCCCACTATCACCCGGAATCCTACTCCAACAGACGGGGTAGATGGCTGCTATGCACTTGCGCATGTCGACGTAGTAGGTACTGTTGATAAAGTGCGACCAGTCAAAGGCTTCCTAAATACCAAGCTCAAGATAAAAGATTTGGAAGACGTCTCAGTTTTCACTGGGTTGTTGATCCAACCCGACAAATCATGCAGAACCCTCCAAATATCTCAAGGTCACTATGCGAGACAGCCCATTGAAACATATGGCATGCAAAATTGCAAAGTATGTCAACATGCGAGTCAGAATATTTAGCTGGAACCGAACTGATTTGAGAGCTATGTTGGATCAGGAATATATTGATGGGTTTGAATTTCCCTCCCACCTTACATAACAAAAACACAAATGGGATCGCAGCAACTGGAGTGCAACATAGGACACGACACATTGAAGTAAGACACTTTTATATTGCAGGGAAAGTAAGAGAGGGCTTGATCGTGGTACAATATCTACTTACAGAACACATGATCCCCGGCATGCTTACAAAAGCTCTACCTCGGGACACATTCGAGATCCCTGGGGGTTGAGTTTCCGACTCCCCAGCACACTTGCTCCATTTGCAATATGTCTTTCGTCTCAAACAATACCTTACACAAA
>Ga0307514_10003869_pt1 | contig 14053 bp, 14 predicted proteins | sample 16_EM_MG_FD_203088 | JGI IMG/M metagenome (GOLD analysis project Ga0307514, IMG submission 203088) | Populus trichocarpa ectomycorrhiza microbial communities from riparian zone in the Pacific Northwest, United States - 16_EM | ecosystem: Host-associated > Plants > Roots > Unclassified | place... | reverse complement strand
AAGTCTAACTCAGGCGTGGTATTCCCTATGTAGACTCCACAGAACTTGTTGCTGCGCAATGGCACTCAGCCTCAAGACCATGTCCACTACAATATAACATCATTCGAGCAATTCTTTTCTTTCTCAGTCATAACCGACGCTTTTCAAAAAGCCGTTCACATACAAGGTACCGATCTGCAAAAAGTTATAGAATTATTTTTAGAAAGGAACAGAATCACCTACTATACAACCGTGACGATGGCATCGTAATTCAGTTCGCAAGGTTTTCCATCCAATCCAAGTATAAACTGATTCGTCAACAACATTCCTCCAATAGTCTGTGCAGCTTTGCGTGGGTTCGTGCCTTCCGCCACAGTGTTGACGTCCTGTGCAAAGACGAATACATACCAGATGCCCCTGTTTCCCCTATTAATGTCGCTCACGAGTCCACAGTAAGATCCAATATTTGGCGAGCGTTTCTGACTGACGGTAGCAAGCGTCTCGTTATCGGCTGTGATTCCACGTCCAACAACTGCACTATTCGCAGGATTCAAGATCGCTGCAGGAGGATCAGGCTGTGGATTGAATCCACTACCGCATCCAGTGCCATCATCACGAAGCTCAATCCCCATTTTTATGCCTGTGTCGCTGAATAGGAGGGCGAAGACATAGAGTTGCGAACTTTTATAAAGCGACCCGTCCGGCTTGACAAATTGTGCCTCCACGGTGAGCCGATTCTTACGTTGATGAGTATATAGATTTGAGGGATCGTGCTTGCCGTCAATATTCACTTGATAAGACTTCAAGAAGTGGATATTGGAAAAAGGGGTACTTGTTGAATATGTGAGCGTACGTCCGTTGTTAACTGTGCGTGCGTAATCCCATTTAATGGTCCCACCGAATTTGGTGCCAGGCGAAGGCGAATCCAATTGCGTAATATCGAAATGTACGAGTTCCCCAACGGTCAGTTCGCCAGTGTTAGGTGGGGTTTGAACACGTCCACGATCAATAAGATCAGCGTCGTCAAAGTGTGCTGCGATAGTTGCAGCCGCTGCTGCTAATCCAAACAAGATTATGGCAACTTCATTATTGGTCTCTGCATTGACAACAGCACCATCGCAGCAATGGACAGACGGATCGGTTTCATCGAAGGTGCCAGTGGGTCCAGTGAACGACTCGTCTCCGCCATTCACGCCGGCAACGATAGATCCTGCAATGGCAAGTATGAATGCAATGATAGCGAGCAGGACTTTCCACCAAGGATCGTTAAAAGGGAGTGGACCATGGGTGCCAGGGTACGCGGGATTGGGAATCCAATTCAGCCAGCCCTTTTTGATGAGAACTGGATATGGGATAGGACTTGTGCCTTCGGATTGCCCTCCATCGCAACCGCAACAGCAATCGCGCTTGAGGGAGGACTTCCGCAGGGCACTCTGAGTGGAGCGACGATGGTATTAATATGAACTTGAAGAGTGCCCTGGGGTAATTTGACCAGGAAATTCTTGGTAGTTGGGTCGAAGTCGATTCTCATTACAAATATTTTTTTGAGGATCCGGATGCTCTTTGAAGAGGTCCCAGACCATTGTTGGACAACAAATGAGACGAGTGTTTCGCCTGGAGTCGCATTGGTAAAATCAGCAACGAAAACGGACTTGAATGAGGCAGAAGCTAAAGCTTCTCCATTAGGGGGTGAGGTAACATAAACAGGGGAAGTGACATTTGGATCCGCGATTCCCTCCACATACATAGAGAGGCCGGTTAGAGTCTGATTCCCCGTGTTAGTCGTCTCGACGTTGATATGTTGCCTGCCAAGGTTGGTGACAAAGATTCCATCTGGGTTCATAAACTTCGTCGTGATGCTCGTAGCGTAAGGGCGATAAGGAATACTCGCAGAGATGGCCGGCGTCGTAGGCACAACAGGGGCAACCAAGAAGTTTCCGGCCAGGAGAATCATTGCTACTCCTCCGACCAGTTGTCCACTGGCATCATGCTGTTCCACCAGGTAGACCGCTGCAGCGTCTGCAAAGTTCTTCTCAGGCAGGTGAACAAGTGCATGGAATTCTTGTTCATTGTTAGGTCGAAGCTCACGGAACTCCAGATTCAGTCTGAGACCATCTTTGCCTGGCAGAGGCGCGCCGGGTACATAGTTCGGTACGAGACCGGGTGTACTGGCTTTGGTTGCGTTGGAGCGGTCACGGATGCCAAACTTGGCCAGGCCGGGTATGAAGAGCTCGTCGGGTGCAGGGCGAATGGTGACTTTCGTGATAGTCTCGTTATGAAGCCCAACAGCTGCCATGGGAAAGAGTGTGGGTATGGAAAAGTTGGAACTTGCTCTAATATCGACATTGTGCTGAGCAACATGGCGGTCTCGAATGTTCCAGTTCGTAGTCGGATGTGAGGGGCTTGGATCATTCGCGGCCGAAATTTCGCATATGACACACTGGTGACCATTATTCTTCCAGTTGGGTACCCATTGGGTAACACACAAGACTGTCTTGGTCTCGCCTGCATTCAAGAACACGTTACTTGTGCCAATAAGCTGGCTATTAACGGGTGTTGGCAATGTTGACGGATCGCACACCCAGAATTGGACAGTCGCAAAGAAAGCGGGGAAAGCTCCCGCGTTCCTAACGGAAGCCAATATGTAAACACCTTTGTTTTTCGTAGGGAAAGTGGGTGTGGGGTCGTCTGGTGTGGACTGGAAGAAGATATTGGGATTGAAATAGAGGGGAAAGGCATTAGAGTTGCCATGTCCGCCGAAGCTGAGCAACGCTGTCATATTTCTAAACCTTCACGAACTTTAAGGATGCGACTAGCTATACAAATGAAAGGTTAGAAGTCTACTTCGAAAAATACGACTTCAAATTGTTTACTTACGTGTGGATGGTAGTCTGTCAAGCTAGGGAAATATGGAATGACATGTTTCGTTCTTATAGTACTGGGTAAATACCACGCACACCCACGAATTAGGTTGTAAGTTCTGTGGACCTGGTTGTACACAACACTGTCACTGAAAGCTGAATTACTATGGACTCGGAGTATCTGAATCGTAATTGCCGCACCTTTCGGCCACCCTTGTTCTTCTCCCCTCAGAGTATCTGAATCGTAATTACCGCACCTTTCGGCCACCGTAGTCCTTCTCCCATCTCACTCAACGATGTAATGGTCACGGAGATAATCTAGTTGGGGCGAAACCTCGACAGCCATGACGTCCAGAAAGTATTTCTTAGATTCATGGCCGGCTGAGATTCGAAACAAAGGCATCAACTTGATCCACTGGGAGCTTAAACTAACTGACGGAGATCCCTTATTTCGTGTAGTCCCCACATTGCCAAAATCCTCCTCAATTTCATCTCCTTCCATAGTCCTGCGGAATATCGCTTGCGGGATGATCACGAAGCGTCTACGCAAAGAAATATAGACGCGTGAAACGCGGAAATGGTCTCGTCATGGACGTCGGATTGCAAAGTTTTATAGATGGTCGATCAGAGCAATTGAATTTGCAACTGAATGGGATTGCTCCGGCTGTAACGGGAGTGGGAGCAAAGAGGTTGGTCGAGAGTCGCCAATCACGGATGTTTGCCGTTCTTATGTTGTTTAGGAACTCAAAGGCTTCATTATTTGGTTCATAGATGCTAGTATTATTACTATTCTCGACACGCGAAGTTTCACGTGATTGAGTACTTTGCCACGGTCCGGCTGGGTGGCAGGAGGATAAGAATGGAATATTGGGGTCGTGGCGTCAGGTCTTTCCGTGCGCTTTGAACGTTCGTGTGTCCTTTAGGAACTTCATCTGTTAGAAATTAGAATCGTAAGTGGGAATATGTCTCTTGAGTGCTCCGAGTCGGCGAATTCCGTGCAGTCCCTTGCACTTGGAGGTTGGATCTCCCCAAACTGTAAACCCAATATTCGTTTTCTTTAAAGTATTTCACGGCGACAGACATACACAAAGCAGTGGCTTTTGACTAGTACATGATACTTCGACACTGGTTGAGTTTGCCACCAGATAAAAAAAACATGTTTCGGGATTTGCTGCCTCATGATGTTTTTTTTTTTGGCGAAGCCGAGGCTCACAGCGCTCAACCGTTACCCCACATCTTCTGCGTTAGGTCGACCTCAGTACGTACTTGCTATCAATGGGTTCGAGATAAATAAGTGGATGCAACTTGTTGAAGTCCATCTTCAAGTACACTGCATTCTTGTACACAGATTATATGACCGCGTCAGTCTCGAGTGGTACTTGGTATCGGTTGGGTGAACAATTAGAGATACACTCGTAACACACTCTGGCCATTCATCCTTCTCCACTGTAATCTGGTTTGAATCTACGAGACGCAGACCAACTCGGCATGAAGTGTGCGATCTCGTTCAATAACTTCTGTAGGGGCTTTCGTCGCTGTAGCAACATAGTGATATCTAAAGATGGAACTGCTGATGAATCGTGTATGCTGGTGCGAGGCTGATGGAGCCGTATCCTGACTGAGTTCTGAATCCGAGTCATGTTTCGCAAACAAAGAAAAAGGGAATTCAATTCGTTCGCCTTGGCGCGCCTCACCATCCCCGGGTAACATATCCAAAAAGACGGCCCTTCTTTGAAACACGTTCCTTGTCCGCCGCCATTGAAAAATCTATGCGACTTCTTTTTCCAGGTGCTTGACTAGTTGTCTGCCTCTCGTCACGTTCCTTCTGGGCTTCGGCTTGGGTAGATAACAGGTAGTGTTTGAATTTGGAAAGAACAACGCGAAAGAAGAAAAAAAAACAAGGACAGACATTAGAAAGCCAGCAAAGGGTGAATGCAGGAAAAAAAGCCACACCGATTCTGTCGGCAAACCATTCAGGCCGCACATCACTTGGATCCCATAGATCCTTGGGGGAGTTGGTGATACATTCCTTGATATCCACAAATTCGACTAGTTTCGCGTAGAGGTGTGGATTCCGAAAGGACCGATTGGACATCAAGGTATCATTGAAATGCTTGGGATTTATTGGATCCTTTTTAAGAGAACAAAACTGTGCCAATTTCGTCTGCAGATTCAATAAAACGTAGGTAGGTAATCGTTTTTTCATTGTTATGTTTTTGGACGTACTTGGAGTGCATCATCGCAGGTACCTGATCCGTCGGGAGGAATTCCCCAATCCTCAACCTCGGGAATAGGTGGTGGTCTTAAGGTTTCTCGAATACGAGATGAGTCTTCCCGCTCGCTGCTTTGAGGATCGGTAAATCTAGAGGGTAGCTCAACCTCTACCGTGCGCGGTGCATGAGAGAACACAGGCTTCTCGTCGTCGTGCTTTTCCCCTGCTACTGAATGACGATTACCATGCGTGCGAGAGTGGTGATGGCGGTGGCTTAGAGTAGGACGTTTGATGATGACTTGAGATTTCAGTGTTCGCCGTGCTGGATTACTTGGTTAGAGAAATAGAAAAACGATGGGTGGCAGGAGCATACAATCTGCGGATTGCTTTTGCACGTTCTTCGGATTGGTATACTACACCAACATAAATTGGAAAGTAATTGAATAGAATGAGGGCGAGAGGCGCCTCACATTTGTATTTTGCTTTTGAGAACCTTCTGATTCGCTGAAAGAATCGTCGTCGTACGCGACGAGACCTGAAATCATGAAAACAGGCGAAGATGTTGCTGAGCAAAAGTAGTATATATTCGGAAAACGCCGCCGTGGTGAAAAGTGCTTTGTTTGCTTATTCCCCATTTCATGGCTTCCACAGATCAAGTTCAGCAGCAGAATGGCCAACGTGAAACTAACGCCGGCGATATAACCACTGCCGTACACGACGATGAGCACGCACAGCTCAGAACGTCGTCCGGCGGCGGCAGATCGATTACCAGTCGGGCCTGGCATGCCCTTCTCTCGCCTTTCTCTTCTGCGGCACTCGCTGGGCTACCACGCGTCAAGAGACCGGAAAGATATCTTCGCGCAGACGATATCCCTGTGACAGAAACCAACGAGGAAGGAGAAAGGCCAACTGTTCGAGACTATCACTCCATCAACAGCCTTCCTCCCAACGTTCATGTTCCAAAGAAGATACCAACCAGTGTCAAGGTTGAGGGAAAGGTCTGGTTTGCCAATGAACGAAGTGAGTATGTGTTGCTCTAGATTTGAGTATTCTACTGAACACCGAGTAGCGTGGATAGCATGGTTAAACATATCTATCCTCCTTGCAGCCCTGTCGCTTGGCCTGTTCAATGCCTCCAAAGACAACATTGCAAGGAATTTCGCCTACATCTACGCTCTCATATCTATTTGCTCACTTGTCAGCCGTATTTTTCTCTCTCCTGGGTAAACCATTATCCGACCACTTCGTTTCATCTAGGTTTACGGTTACACTTTGTATCAACACCGAATTACTATGATCCGTCGTAGAGATCCAGGTCACTTTGGTTGGTCGTTCCTCACCGAAATTTTTATAAAACTTATGCCCAATCTTTTTGAAGATGCGGTCAAAGGTCCAGTCATCCTCAGCATAGCACTCTTTGTTGCTGTCTTTGCAAACTTCGTCATTCGAGGTTTGCTCCTTCCTCTTTTTGAAAACATACTTACAGGATACTGCGTCCTTACTTCTAGTTCAAGAACTGTGAGTGCCCTACACTTGTATAGTCTGCTTATCGACTTACGCTCTTTTCCAGACAAAAAAGGGGGATTCCCATTCCAGGACCCGACCTCGTCGCGCACTTTATTCAAAAGTTTCAGGCCAACTTGATATCTTCGTCGTGGTCTTACATATCTCAACAATCATAGCTTGTTATCGAACGATATAGATTTGACCTGCAAACAAGAAAACAATTGAATATTATTTTGATCACATGTTGTACACTAGGGTTAGGGTTAGAAGAAATTAAAGGCAAAAAAGAAGCCTGCCCAGCCAGAGTGGCCGGAGCAGGACAGGAAAATATTGAGACGGTGCATGAGCCTGAGCCCATACAAGCCGCAGACACCCTCTGAGGACAAGGTCGCCGTGTTATGAAGGATCTCCACAGCCCACAATCCCAGATACGGGAAGGGAACTATGCCATCAAGGTAAGTATGAGGTGTCTCTATGCAGTCCATCCAGTATATATACCTTTGGCTTCCTGCGCACGGACCACATTGGCGCTTAAGGATACTGTGACATTCTGGTCACGTCTTATCAGAGAACGCAAGAATTGGGCCCTCTCCTTTAACCTGTGTAAATCAAGCACTCGCCCTGGAACTGTCCTTGCTAGAGCTTGAGAGTTGGCCAAATGCTCTTAGTTACGAAAAATTCGTTAGATTATGTCCTTCGATTTTTTCAGTCAGAAAAAAGTTGATTGTGGACATAGATCTTGAAATGCAAGTAATTTCGTGCTTCCGTTGTACATCCAAACTCACTGATAAAGTCAGCTTATCCACATCTCATCACGTCGGGCCCTCCACAGCATAAATATGACTGTGACCACCGAATCTCCTTTCAACTTGTACAATGGGTGTAGACTACTACAAGCTTCTTGGTGTAGCAAAGAACGCTCAAGACGATGACCTTACAAGAAGATGGTATGTTTGAATTTTTTTTACAGTCAATGATTTGCATTCACGAGAGACAAGTAGGCCTTGAAATGGCATCCTGACCGCAACCAAGGTTTGGAGGAGGCAACGAGGAAATTTAAAGAGGTGAGGTTTTTTTTTGAATCTCCTTCCAAGTTTCTGAACTCATCCTTCGCAACGCAGATCTCAGAAGCATTCGAAGTGCTCAGTGACAGTAACAAGCGTGCTATCTATGACCAACTCGGAGAGGAAGGTCTCAAAGGTTCAGGTCCCGCCCCGCAGGAGGTCCTGGAGGTTTCTCCGGTTTCAGTCAAGGTGGTTTCCCTGGTGGTGGTGGCACTACTTTCACGTACACGTCCAATGGTGCGGGAGGTTTCGGCAGTGGAGGATTCGCACCGACGGACCCTCGTAAGATTTTTGAGTACGTTTTTCTCCTTCTACCAAACAGCCATAGTTGCTGATATCATGACCAGGCAAATGTTTGGATCATTTGGGATGGGTATGGGTGGTCCAGGGCGACAAGGTAGCATGGGTGGCATATTCGGCCACGACGACATGCCAGGTGCTTCATTCGTCTCAGGAGGAGTGCCAGGAGGAATGCCAGGTGGTATGCCTCGCAGTCGACCTACTGCACGTGCAGATTCCTTTGACGGGACGCGTTCTTCCAGTCCCAGCCCAGAAAAACCTCCCGAAATTACGAAACCTCTCAAAGCCAGCCTTGAAGATCTCTTCAACGGCGCAACCAAGCACTTGAAGGTCGGACGAAGGTTGATGGACGGATCGTCAGAGGACAAAGTGCTCGACATCCAGATTCACCCCGGATAGAAGAGCGGGACGAAAATTCGCTTCCCACACGCCGGGAACGAGTTGCCTCCTTCAGGCGAAGCGCATGATCTCGTCTTCGTCGTTGAAGAAAAACCACATGAAGTTCTCATGAGAGATGGAAATAACCTTGTCGCAAACGTGGCGATTCCTTTGGTAGAGCGGCCCTCCGCCTGGGGTACAAAGACATGTCAAGGTCGTAGACATGCTGGATGGGAGGAAGTTGCAAGTGCCTGTGGCGCTGGGAGTGGTCAAACCCGGTCAAAAGACGACCATCTCAGGCGAAGGAATGCCGATTAGGAAGGACGGAGCTGTAAGGGTGATTTGATCGTGAATTGGGACGTGTTGAGGGAATAAGGAAAGTTTTGGGATAAGCCACGCTTCGTTACTGGCTTTCTTCCAATGTCCCACTGTAAATTATAGACGCGTCTGGATACCCTACGCTGTATAGTTAATCAAATATTGTGTTCTAGTTTATTTTCGAATAAGAGCTAGAAACTATGGGGAAATTCAATCCTCTCCTGTTTGAAAAGTATCTTCGCGATTCCGAGTCGAAAATTCTGAATGGCAATTTTATACATTGGCGGGTAACATACATCTTTCGCGATACTGCTTAAGATGCAGATACGGTGGAGGCTCGTGCATGAAAAATACACTGAATACAGACCGAAAAGTTGAAGTTCACATCCGACTTGATTTAGCTCGTAACTAGCTTTATGATTGACAAATCACCTTTGTGTTCTTTGTTTCCAGCACCTCAACTTCCCCAATCGAAACAAACGGAACAGCCCCACTTGAGATATCAGATAAAGTTGGCATCGAGTAGATGAGCATTGACCTCCCCTTCCGACGCATTTTCCCCAATGGTAATGTTTTTTTCGTCCAAGCCTTTGGACGCTTTATAGTCTGGGAGTAGGTGATACTAAAAGAGAACTCACCATAAGCAAAAATGATTGAAGAAGAGTCACGGCTTGCAGGTTCAGAGGTAGCTGCGCTCATCATCTCTGACAGTATGGCCTCTACCAGTTGAGTAACCAGTCGAGTGTAATGACCTCAGTGTGATGCACAAGCGGGTGGGTGATATCAATTGAGGTGGGGAGAAACTCTTTGACGAGAGCCGTGGCAATGAAAATAGAGTGGGCACTTGTATAAAGAGGATCAACGCCAGTGCCAAGCACATTTCCCCAGCTGCCGACAATATCCATCGGGATTTACCACAGTAGGAAATTCTTGACGTTTTGCGACCAGAAGTAAAAAGGACGAATTGACAACTTTCTGCGAAATTTTGAGAACCCTGCAGACGTAAGGAATCCTCATAACAAGCCAAAGATGCATATCGTTTGCACGGACTGGAGGAAGCTGGCGTTCTGTACGAGTTAGTGTGCAGAAAAGCCAATCGGGGACTGACACACACACCGAGTCAATGCCGTAGATATTGAAAGTAGCCTATCCTTTCCTTATAAGAGCCCTAAGATCCCGGAGCTTTAGTGATACTTTGCCAACTCTTAAATATATATGTTGAATACAGTCCCACTTCATCTATTGCTGACTTGAAGTTGGAAGATGACTGAAGCAGTGAATCGAGGAATGAGTATGCGGATGCCGGAGAAGTGAGCTGATGGAGCTCTGTCGTCCCGATGCATCACCAGTTATTTTAAAGGGCAACATATAGATATGTACGTGTACGATGAGAGTACCATTCAGACTGAAGAGAGATACAGTCAAATATTGGGGATCGTAACAGCCTAGGAAAGAAGAATACCTGTAATGATTTATCACCCGTTACGACACAAGCTGTGTCTGCGACTTGTGCTGCATGCTTCAAAGCCAGTTGAAGAGCTTTTGGCGGGTATCCAAGGGATAAGAATGGCAAAAGCCTGTTGTCGCTGAGCATAGGTCATAGTTTGGGAACTGTCTCCCTACCGGAAGACAAGAGAGCGCCGGCCCATTGTATTTCAGTCTCGCATGAAGTACATCTTTGAAGGAAGCCCTAATCCCAGATGTCGCTTGTTGTGCAGCACCTATCTGAGGATATTGACTCTGCGCAGTGTCAAACTCTTCTTTTTCATCGTTCACAAGGACGGTAGGCCGTTCGACTCCTTGAACTGTGCCCATGTACCTCAAGCCATCCTGTAACCACGCATTGATCAACGTCCGCCGTGCTTCGTCTCCTTCTCCAATGACGAAACAGCAGTGTCAGAAAGAAGTTCGACGTGCGTGTTGGTTCTCGTTTCTGTGAGTGGGAGGTGAAGTACTGAACGCGCCAATGGATTTTCACGAGGGGAAGGGCATAATTGAGCAATCGAGCGCTGGTAATCAGCAAAGTCAGAGGAATCAGATAAAAAGATATAAGGAATACCTTGAAAGACTCGGAGCCGGACCGTTGTTTAGTCGGTCGACCCCGTCAAATCTGTCACGTAAGTTGATTTCCTCCATTTCCGTGGACGAGAACTCTTGCGGCCATGCGGCTTTTTGGTCGGAGTCCATCTGGTGGCCAATCGCTGGCGTCTCCGTCCTCAAAGCAGCCAGCCCAGGTTGCGTCCAACGATGATGCCGCCCCCATTACGAGCACTCTCAGCAAGCTTCTCAAGTTGCATCGATGGAAACATGGCCGCACCGATACGACTGGCGCTATTGCCGCCATCTCATCAAACAATATACAGTCGAACAAAAGCCTCACGGTTTCTTCCCTGTCTCTCACAGCTACGCCCTATACTCAGACTACGACGACCAAGGACCCGCCAGATAACAACGACGTCGCTTCTGGGAATAAGACCGCCAACGCGACCGTGATTTTGGGGATTGTGCAAACCATTTGCGAGGTGCTAGACAAGGTGCCGTATGTCAAGGCAGTAGCAGGAGTGGCGACTACAGCTATCAAGATCATCAATGTGTGTCCTCGCTTTGTAGTGCGTTCGCTGTACTGACTGGCATCTCGCTGCAGGAGGTCGACACGTGTAAGAGAGAATGGGATAATGTGAAGGATGCGCTGAGAAAGGTCTGCGACGTGGTGCACAAGTTTCGATATGGGCGGGACGATTTAGCACCCTTGCCCGACGATGTCAAGGAAGCATTTCGAGAGCTCGAGACATGCCTGTTGGGGATTCTCGAAGTCGTGAGGAGATTCGAAGTTATGAGTCCGGGTGAGCTGACGTTAAAGCGTATCGGTCTCAAGGAAGAAGCCACCTCGAGTGTGATATGCATTCATCGCGCATGCCAGGTCTTCCAGGTGTGTCAACTCTGTATCTGCACTGCGTTCTTGATTCTTCTGACCGATTTTGTAGATGAATCACCAGGTCGGCACACGCCTCGCTGTGGAGAAAATTCTCGCGGTGGTCCTCTCCATACCGCAAGGCTCCATTCCGTCGTCACCTCTCAAGTTGGATGTTCTTGCATGTCCTACTCCAAGTCAATACTTTACAGGTCGCGAGAGCATCCTCCGACAGCTATCAAGAATGTTCTCCGCACCTGTGGTCACCCTTTTCAGCGAGAACACCGGCGAACTTGCGGCTTTTGTCCGTGGCTTCAGTCACTCATCGAGGTCAGTAGCCTATTTTTTTGCGAGACGTCGGCTCATGTAAACCAGGTTTACCCCCATTTTCCTGGATGCGAGCTCAGTCGAGCGTCTCAGGACATGTATAGACGCGCTTAATATCAAGGCCGACGACGATTCCCGTCTCCCTTCCCTACTCGTTCTTGAGAACCTGGACCCTTCCATTGAACTAGACCAATGCCTTACTTACTCGCTCCATCATCCCATACTTGTGACGAGTACAGACCATGCGGTTTCGCGCTTTGCATCGCCGGCTTATGCACTCGAGTTACCTAATGCTACTACCAGCGTCATCGAGAATGCTTTATCACCTCTGTTGCGCGTTGTCACCCTCGTGGCGAAGGGTGGAACTGGGAAGACACAGGCGGTGCTCAAACTTGTCTCCGAGAACCCATCTAGGTATGTCTATTATTCGGTTACCTAGCCCATGATGTTGAGAGTCAATGATAGATTTTCGCATGTTTGGCTGGTCGATGCCACCTCAGATGCTACCCTTACCGCTGACTTCAAAAAGCTCGGTGAGGTTGCAGGTGTTGGTGAGATGGTTAATGATGTCCGGGCTTTCTTGGGAAGGATTTGCGAAGATTGGCTCCTCATCTTTGACAGTGCAGATAGTCCACAGGTTGATCTGAGCATCTACATCCCGCAGTGTGATCATGGCAATGTGATCATCACCAGCCGCCTCTCTGAGGTCAAACAAATGGCATCCCCTGGTTGCCACTTTGACTTTTTCGACCTTGAACAACAGGAGGCCATTAGGCTTCTTCTGAAACGTGCCAATCAGGTGGAATCAGACACCAATTGGCAGCTTGCATCTGACATTGTCAATGCTCTAGGCTGCCAAGCCCTTGCTGTAGCGACAGCTGGTGCATACATTGCCTTATTTGCTACATGTAATCTTGACAACTACCTCTCCCTCTTTGAACGGAAACGCAAGGAGCTTCTCAACTACAAGATGAAGTCACTTGATGGCTACCAGAAAACGGTCTTTAGTGCTTTCCAGCTTAGCTTCGACCAGCTCAGCCCTCCAACAAAGCTTCTTTTACAGATATGTGCTTTCTTCCACTGTGTGGCCATTCCCGTTGAGGTGTTTCGTCAAGCAGCTGCCTTTACTGGCAACAATGCCCTGCCTGGTGAGGAGGTCCCAGGTGTTGAGGAACTAGAGCGCATTCTGTTGCTCTTTGCACATAATTGGTCATGGGATGACAGTGTTGACCAGCTGGTCCATCTCTCCCTTGCGACTTATGATGATGATGCTAAATCCCTCTCATTTCACTCCATCCTCCACAGCTGTGCCCGAGAGACTGTTACAGACAAAAACGAGTTCTGCCATATAGCCCAGCTTCTCCTTGCACGTGCGACACCTGAGGGCAGAAGTTATGCTGACTATCAATTGCGGTGGCAACTGATTGCACATGCTGACTATGTCCACCAGAATGACCTTTGTGCTGAACTTATTTGCACCCGTCTTGCAAGGATTTTTTGTGATGGTGGTTTGTGGGCAAAGGCTGAGGGACTTATGCAGGAGGCAGTCAAGCGTCACAAGTGTTACCTTGGGGACTGCCACCCTGACACCTTGATATCCATGGGCAACCTTGCATTAACATATTGTCAGCGTGGGCAGTTGGAGGAAGCAAAAGCACTGGGAGAGGAGGTGCTCAAGGTCTGCAGGCAAGTGCTTGGGGAGTGCCACCCCAACACCTTGACACCCATGGGCAACCTTGCAATGACGTATCGTCAGTGTGGGCAGTTGGAGGATGCAGAAGCAATGGAAGAGGATGTCCTCAAGGTCAGCAGGCAAGTGCTTGGGGAGCGCCACCCTGATACCTTGAGATCCATGGGCAACCTTGCAATGGTGTATCATCAGTGTGGGCGGTTGGAGGAAGCAGAAGCACTGGGGGAGGAGGTGCTCAAGGTCCGCAGGCAAGTGCTTGGAGAGTGCCACCCTGACACCTTGGCATGCATGGGCAACCTTGCAGTAACATATTGTCAGCGTGGGCAATTGAAGGAAGCAGAAGTAATGGAGGAGGAGGTGCTCAAGGTCCGCAGGCAAGTGCTTGGGGACTGCCACCCTGACACCTTGATATCCATTGGCAACCTTGCAATGACATATTGTCAGTGTGGACGGTTGGAGGAAGCAGAAGCAATGGAGGAGGAGGTGTTCAAGGTCCGCAGGCAAGTG
>Ga0307514_10003868_pt1 | contig 14053 bp, 7 predicted proteins | sample 16_EM_MG_FD_203088 | JGI IMG/M metagenome (GOLD analysis project Ga0307514, IMG submission 203088) | Populus trichocarpa ectomycorrhiza microbial communities from riparian zone in the Pacific Northwest, United States - 16_EM | ecosystem: Host-associated > Plants > Roots > Unclassified | place... | reverse complement strand
CATCCCACTACAAAAAAGTCTGATGATCCATCTAGATCTAGACCCTTTTATTTATAAAATTAGTTTATTTTCGTTTCTTTGCTGTAAGGCACTTGGTGTGCATAATAACTAGGGCAAATGTTAGAGGTACCACCCTCTAATATAGGGGATGTTTTTCCAGCCAAATTTAGAGGCCTAGTTTATGCAACATGCATGACCTTTGATTAATCCTACCCTTTGCCTTCTTCTATGGGCTGTTTGGCAACCAGTATATATCTCCGGCCATTATTTGGTTCAACCTGACAAAACCAATATGTAAATGTTCAACTGTTTCCTCAGCAAGGCAGAGCTGTTCTTGGAAAAGGACTCAACTTTGAGTCAGTACCTGGCCAGTCTTAATTACCCTTTTTTTTAATTTTCTAATTAATTAGGACCCATGTTATCTTATCTTACGACAGATATTGTTATCGAACCAAAATATATATCTCATCGGCATAAGATTTATCCTCCAAACAGCTAAAGCATTTCATGGATATTTTGGTTTCTTCCCGATTGAATGGATTTGATTGCTTTATCCACAGGTACTCCATAGCTGTGCGACTGTGAACAGTGAATATTCAAGTCAATATCAAATTTAAAAGAATTCGTATGCAATATATATGGCATGCACCCCCTCCCCTCTTTTCCATGCACTCATGTTGAAGGGGTGAGTGTTGCAGATATTAATGCACAATTTGGGCAAAAAAGAAAGTGAGGGGTGAGTCATGAGCCATGCTAGCTATATATATATATATATGCATCTACTGCTTTGGATCATGTTCTGGGTGCTAAAAACAACATTAATAAACGAGGTTCTTGCGCGTAAGGTGGCTCTAAATTCCAAGCTAAATTAATGAGAACTGCCAAACATGGCATCGCTTATAGGACTCTGTCGGAAGGGGCAGTTAAGCTAACCACGTGTCCACAAGCCCGAATTACTTCATCTCACCAATTTTATGATGTGTTGGCGTGGGAGTTTTCAAGAGATCTAGTGGATCTGCATTGTTAACGCAAAATTTAAGGCTCAAATTCTAAGAACCCCAATTTTCACACATTATCTATACATAATTTCGATTAATCCATCTGTTGGGTGATTTCTATTTTTTAAAATCTAGTTAAATTTCAGTAAAATTCAAAGTTATTGACTAGAGTGATCATTAAACCAATTTAAACATAGTATCATCCAGGATATTCTTATATCAATGGAATTAAAATAACCTTTAATCTTATATTCCAACATTTCATCATTGTAATTTATTTATCATATAAATATATAAAATAAATATGTAAATTATTATAAAGCATCATGAGTTAATTATATACATTCATAATTTTACCATAACAAAGAGTTATAAATCATAAAAGTTGATTAGCATATTTCAATTTAATTAGTTTAGGTGGCAAAAAAAAATGATTTTCTCATTTCTTACCTGCCAAGTAGATATTACAAAAAAAAATACAAATTATATGATCATTAATTTTAACAATAATGATATGAAGTTCCTATAATTTAATTCAACATAAATATGGCAAAGTTACTTAATAAATAAAAGAAACAACCTTAAATTTTACTTTCATTGCAACTATATTATATCCCTATCAATAATTTCTTTTACAAACCAATTAGTCTCAATCAATTCAATACGAATTATTGTCACGCTTTACCCTGAGTTACCGATTCATTTCTGGGTATTCACTCACTCATTCAGGTATTTATTTTTATCATTTCTGAGAGATAACCGATCACTAGACAATTAAGTCTTTATGTCTATTTTCCGAGCGCTACTTTTCTCACTAGTTAATTAGTTTCTCCACCCATTACCGGGCATTAGTCCCCTTACCGGAAAGATAATGCTGGGCACTAATCTCATTATAAGGAAGCTAGTTTCTTTGCTCATTATTGAGTACTAGTTTTATTTTCAGGAATTTGTCAAAACTAGTCTCATTAACGCGCTCAAACCACCTGTTATCGTAATTTGTCAAAACTATCCATTACAATTTTTAGCTTAACCTCCCCTTAGATTTTGATTCGTATATGAAGTTTTAGGGTTTCAAATTAAGTAAGGTCAGTCTCGTTGGAAAAGTAACACCTCATGTTATAACTTCTATGAAAAAACATATCCCAAATTTTATCACTTTCATGCCCTTATTTTCTCTGTATTTTAGGAGATGAGGTTGTCCAGTTTTCCTTTCTATGACTTTACAATAAACCAAACATTCTTATTTAATTTCTGACTTTTCAAAACAATCATTACCATGTCATTTACATTATAACATCATTAAATACAACTTTATAAAACTTATTAACCCAACTCACATTAATTTAAAATAATCAAAACAATTTCAGGAAAAAACATGCTCATTGTAGGAATTCATACCAAATTTACATTCCAAAATATTAGCATAGTCGTATATACTTTCAATTCATCACAAATATTTATCATAATTCACACTAACAATAGTGTAATAAGATAAAAATATATATTTTCCATTAATTTCCTCCCTATATGCAAAATCAATCAATCACAATGATTCTCATTTCTAAATTCTACAATCATTCTTAAGATTTCGATTCACAATGACATAATCAATTCAATTCATGTTATATTATGTAACTAAACTTGTGAAAAATCATTATAGATTGATAAGTTATAATTCACTTGAATCAATATATTTTCATTATACATCAATTAGCATCCTTGTCCGGTCATGAATGCCTTTAAGATTATCGCGCTTTCTTCATTAATTCTCACTTATTTAACTCTCATTACAAGTCATCCTCACTCAATTAAGTCAATTTATATTTTCCCCAAATTTCCCTCTCTTACTAAAGCATTTAAGGGTGGTAATTCTCAGTCCCTCTTCAATTTTGTTTGTTTCTCTTCCTTTCTTATTACTTCTAGCCGGCAATTAGGGGGGGTTGTATGGTCAATGTTTTGACTAATTACACATTAACCCCACATTTTCATTTAATTCTCATTTTATCTCCATAATTTTCTAATTGATTTCTCCTCTTATCATTTCATTTCATTTCATTTTATTTTAAAGTTATTTAGCCGAAACTTTACACAAATTGACACGGTGTTTTTCACTGGCTGTAACAGAGATGGCATCGAGTACAGCCATCAACGATATTCCAAAACCTACTTGGGCCCTGCAAATATTCCCTTGATGATGAATAATCAGCAACTTGCACGTCTTTACCAGGACAGGTGATATGGGTGCCTTATCTTCGCATCTTCAATTGTGGCAAAATTTTGCAGCAGCCAAGCTTGGTTAATTTAAACCATTAATTTTCTAGGATTCACCCAGAACATGGGCAGTTGTGCTCATCACTCTCCCTAAGTCTGCACGGAATATATTTATTACCTCCTCTAATTATGAGCTGGAAAAATTCAACCCAGAATCAAGTTTTGTGATTGAATGTGATCAGTTGAATTAACCTGCTCAAAAATAAATAAAAACGTGACCAGTTAAGCTTTCAAACCCAGAGACTCAGCTCCATGATCAATGCTCAGTTTCACTTTGATCCCTCTTGGGAAGTATTTTATTAAATGGCTTGAGTAACCACTAACCATACAGGGGAAACAGTAAAAAATAAGATGATATATATCTGCTGGTACGAAGAAGAAATGTGTTGATACACTTTTCTTCAAGCATGTAACCTAGTGACGTATATATATATTCACTCCATAATTTTTTAAGAAAAAAAAGAAGAAAGAAAGATATAATAATAACCCTTCCAGTTTCAGTATCTGTACAGGGACATTACCATTACATTGGAACGTGAAAAAATCAATCCTAATGACCGGAGTAAACCAAGCATGAATTCCTTTGCATTTCAATGATCAGCATTGATTCCGAATATGCGAACCTTGTGCATGTTTGGGAACTTAGCAACAACCAGCACAAATACAGCCAATGTGTTGAAGAAGAGCATTGGATTTTGATAGTCTGTTGTGTGCGAGGCTATCAAATACCTGCCAAATGAAATATATAAGGCCATAGGCGCTAAGCAAAGGACAGTTATTTTGGAAAGAGAAACTCCTTCAGTCAGCTTATGTTCACAGTGATAATTGCAAGAGTGCTGCCACACATCATGATAGTAAACAAATAAACAAAATCTTAACAATTTCACCTTAGGAACTATGGAAACAGACAAAAATTTAAAAGAGTTAAGACTTTTCTTAGAAGAAACAATCCCTTTTCAAAAGCCTGAAAAGGGACCAGTTACTCATGAAAAAAGCAAAGAACTATCCAGTGACAGATAAATCCATCTTTGTAGCAAACCATGGCAATCATTCCTAAGATCCTTCTAGGAGACGCTTAGCCAAGTAAATCAAGTCAAAATGCCAGAGATTCAGAAGGAAAGAATCCAAATCAATTCAAAAGACTTCAGTTCAACTCAAGTAGAGGCTCAAGTAGTTGAACCTACCCCGTACTTGGTAAGGAAAAAACACCATCTTAGGAACTTTTTCCCAACAACATACCACCTTTACAGAGGCCCTCCCATCCCACAACTCTCTGTCTCTCTCTCTATCACACACACAGAGAACACAACAAAGAATTGTGGTGCTGAACGAAACCTCATCCCAATTATCCACACTCTAAGACACATAAACTACTGAACAATTACAAACTAACTGCCAAATAATTTCAACTAATCAATAGAACACGGTACAAATCCCTTACCATATTGAACCAATCAAATAGGCATCTGTGCAGAGATATTAAATGTAAACAAGTATGTTCCACATTTTTCCATTTCAAGTCCAATCAAAATGCTTATATAATGAAGAACAATATACTCACAGCACTACAGGCACAACGGTCAGAAACTTCCTGTTGCGTGTGAGTTGCTTGCCATTTTCTATTTGCTCCCACCAAGTCAATCCATTGTAGATACCCTGGTCATCAGCAAAGGGAGTTCCCTTCTTCCAGTGAAAAAAGTGATATGTAACCTGAAGTGGGAAGAAAAGTCATTTGCAAGATATATCAATGGGAGAACAAATTAAGAGCAAGAGATTAGAGCATGCAGAGGGAAAATATTGGCAAATCCGTTTCTTTTCCATCTAATTGGTTTGGACAGGACAAACTGTTTAATATTTCTATCAGTCTCTTGCAGGAGATCAAATTTTCTTTCCAAAAGGCAAAGCAAATATCTCAAGTAGCATGAAACAAATGAAAGCAAATTTTACTCATAGCTTGGCTGATATTATTGCTGATATTATTGTTGAAAGAACAACGTAAAATATGCAAATATACTTTATGTAAAAGACTCTAGAAACATATTATTTTACCTATCTGCGTAGGACAAAAAAGAGATCCATTTGGAGAGGTAAGAGAAAAAAACAACGGTAGACAACTGCTAATCACTAAGTTGGTTATTTAGATACTAGGAACCTAGCAGATTAACACTCATCGGCTATAAGAAGAAGCACAAAAAAATCCTCCCACAAAATGATCAGGTCATGTGATCCATGCACCAAAGCTATAACAAGAACTGTAGCATCTTCTAAAACCTTTATCTAATTCCGGTTCATCGAAAGAGATACAAACACAATTTACACCCCCACCCAAAAAAAGAAAAAAAAACAACACACAAGAACACATGTGCGTGCGCACGTTCAGGGCAATATATTTCATTGTTTAGCCTCAATTATCATGTCTAAGGTGTAAGAAAATCGATGTACTTCAGAACAATTCTAGAAAGTTAAATCCAAAACCCGTGCAAAGATAAGATCCTAAAATATATAGTCCATGACCTTAACATTAAGGGAACCTATTTGATTCTCTAGAAATCTCAACATTTAGAAAAAGGAATTTGTTCTGATGCTAAATGATATTGGAAAACGAGTCCCTTAGCGTGTCAACCCCAGCTTCCTCAATCAAAAACATATAAATTTGAAATCTATCCTTTTGCACTATAACTGTCAGAAATACCTTCATTCGAGTTAGCTAAAATGAAAATTGTTCGCGTGATGTGCATCTGGCTTAATTCTTGTATAATATCACCCATTCACATGCTCTACCAAGTTTTAGGCAATACAAAGTCACATTTAATTTCCTTTATGTTAACATTCAGGTTAAGTCTATTGAACTTACCAAAGCAAATTGAAAATCAAACTTTCAATAATTTTGAGGCTCTTCTTCTATGAGTCAATCTTAAGCTATTTCACAACGAGCCCTAACAGGACACAAATTGTCCCTAATCCCAAACTCCATGATCAGCTTCACCTAGCCCTTTAACCAAATAAATTATCAGAGTCTCGACACCATAAATACACATTCAAATCTCATTAAGAAAAAAACAAGAAGAAAAGAAATGAAAGAACAAAACCACAAATCCAAATCCAACATAAAACAGATCAAAAACCAAAAAGAACACAGCAGCAAAACTATCTCATCGAATCAGCAAGGAATGAATGTTTCAATCAAACAAATCAAACCCAATAGAGAAGGCACTGTGTATGTAAGCGAGAAAACAAACGAGAGAACTTACAGCGAAATGACAGAAATGGACAATAGTCCAAGCCATCCCAGGAGAACAACCAAAGATGGAAAGAACAAGGAGCCATGACATGAAAACGATGAGCATATAAGTGGTCCAAACTCCAGGATATGTGAACCACTCCGTGTTCCTATTCACATCTGTCGTTGGCTCAGCTTTAACGTACATTTCTTTGGTTTTCTTTGTTGTTGGAGAAGGTTAGAGAATGAGTTTAACAAAGGGAATAAGGAGACCCAGATTAGAAAATATGAAGTATCGGTGACTCAGTCAAAAAAAAGAGGAGATTTTGATGATGGCTTTTCCTCTTTTTTTGGTTTCAAGATGGTGACTTTGAAAGATTGAGAGAGAGCGAGAGCGAGAGAGAGAGAGAGAGAGGTGTGAATGGGCAGGGTTCGAACCAATAGGAGTCGCCACCAACACAGTGATTAACATGATATTTAAAAGTACGGTATTGGTTCTTTTTAAAATATATACATATATTTTTGGTTAAAAATATATTAAAATAATATTATTTTTATTTAAAAAGTATTTTTAATATTAACATATTAAAATAATTTAAAAATATATAAAAATTAATTTTAAAAAACACTGTTTGGGATACAGTTAAAAACTTGTCCCAATGAATAAACTGGGAGAAGAGATAAAATAATATTTTTTATATTATTACGTTAAAATAATGTAAAAATATTATTTAGAACAGAGTTTAAAACTTGACTTGGTTGATAGCGATGAATATACTTAAAGGAGAGAGACGATAAAGGACGATGAGTTGAGCTTGTATTTATTAATGAAACATAAATTGGTTTTTGTTTGTTAAGGTTTGGGTCTCTATTAGTATTAGATTAAACTTTGGATTAAGTTATTTAAAATGATATTCTAGTCTCCGTTTCTATATCCACCAAGTACCCTTTTTTTTCTTAAATTCTAAGAAAATATAATATATATATATATATATATATATATATATATAAAATAAAACTTCAAAAGTAGGTTTGGGCCAATAAAGTTTATTCATTTTTTGAATTTAAATATTAGTCATAGAAATTTATCTTTTAAATATAATATATTGACATGAAATAGAAGAACTTAGTCTCGGTCATAACATAAGTTAATATAAATATACCTTAAACATACATTAATAAAAGTCCTGAACAGTCAAAAGATTTAACAAGAACTCAATGTAAGTAGTAAGGCCTGGGGCCAAGAAAAAAGTAAAACCTAATCTATTATTGTTAATACTTTTTGATTTCAAGCAATTAGAGAATGGTAGCTGTGCATGTGTGACATTTAATGGCCGGCTGGCTGGTATTCATAAATGGCGTCTTCTATTTTAAACTTCCATTTTCAAAGATCATGTTTGAGAACTGTTGTACATAGCATGATCGGCCTGGAAGCTGAGATGGGTTTTTCTCGTTGATTTGGTTGGAACTGGGATCAATTAAAACCCTAATCTATAGACATAATGGTGATGAACAATCAGGCCAGTAGTTAAATAAAGTATGCTGCAAGCATTACTTGAGGAGGTGCAGGAATACATAAACAGAATCGTTACCATCTATTCAGAAAAATAATAATAATAATAATTGATGTTACAACAACATCGGATTATTCAAGGCTGACAGTTGTGTTGTCGACCCTGCGTACGCCCTCAGCCAATCTTCTCTTTGCTGACTTGGTTCGGTAACACCAAACCTCAAAAGCTTCACTCAAGTCTGGATAACTGACCTGGTCCGCTTCCATCCAATCTGCCAGGATATCAGCTTGGTCATTTGATGGCAATGCCAGTACCAATGAGATGATTGCCCCTTCGATACTTTGGCACAAGTCTTCATCCATCTTGTGAGGAAAACTCGTGTCTTCAGTGCCTTTTGAATCTAAAAGAGGTTTCATTTCCCTAATATAAGGAAGCCATGACTTTAGCAGCTGCACCCGAATTGGAGCTGAAAGAATCACATTGCCATAACCAACTGCTTCTAAAGCCTTTCCACTCACTTCAATCAATTTTACTTTCAAACCCCACATGGCAGATTCAAGTTTCTTGTCTGCAAGTATCCCCAGAATGCCTCCAGAGATCCCAGCCCAGCTTGATACAAAGTCTTTCATCAATTCCATCTTAGGAAGCATACTGCACATCCATTCAAGATCAGATACACACTGCAATATATTGGCCTCTGCTGTATCCGATGCAATGTCAGACTCCAAAACGAGGGAGGACAATTGCTTTTCAAATGTAGAAAAGATTCTGGAAAGACCCATTCTCACAACTGATTTTACTTCATCATCGGCCATAACCAATGGCATATCCTCATCTTCCCCTAACATGTATTCTATTTGTTCTTGAGCAGAGATTTTAAGTTCATCACCAAAAGGAGGGCATGACTCCCCAGTAGAAGTCGCAAAGCGAACTGCCGAAACAAAAACATTTTTGGTAGCAGTTAAATCTACTGGTTTGATCCTGGAAATTATGGGCATGGCAACTGGACCTAGTTTGGAGACTGCTTTTATTATTTGTTCCCCTTCCCTGTGCTCCCAAGGAACAGCCTCTAAGTACTGGATGCAGCTCTTCGTTATCTCTCCTGGCAGCTGAAAGCAACAGATACTTTGAGAACCCCAGTAGCGGATTTAACAGAGTCCAAGGAGTCCAATTGCAAGTCCACTGGGAGATACAGCAATCTCAAGAAGTTAACATGATGATCATACTGTGCAATGAATCTCAACGCATTTACCAAAGTCTGGACAAGAGAACCAATCTGCAAAGAATTTGCTCTTGCTTACTAAAGTAGAGTGGGAGTAAAAAAATTCGGGTCTTCCTTCACAATTTCTCAAGCATAGAACAACATCACTGGTGCTCTCATCTCCAAATCCACAAGGCTTGACTATTCCAATTTTGTCCATGTATGAAGAGAAGGAATAAAAAATTCATGCTTTGTGCAATTGAAAGAATAAAAACCCAAATTGCAGGGACTGATGAGAACGAATTTGGAGTTTGAAATGCATGGCATACATCCCAGAAAAAACAGACGAAGTTTGAATCTTTCTAACAAGAACTTCGTCTGAAATGAGTAAAAAGGATTGAAAATGAAATTGAAAAGATGATATCAACAGATCATTTATGAAATACGAAGTGTGCATGTAAACATCACAAAGTCAACACCAGCATAATATATCGTGCTAATTTCCACAATTCAGTGTGCACATGCATAGGTATGCTTGATAGAGAGAGTAAATACAAGAAAAGGTGAGATGTCAAAGCACCAATACTTCCTTATATTACTAAAGCAAAGTCCATAGTAATAAAGATTATTGCTGCAGCTAAACAAGGCCTTGGGTTCATTGACAGGATTGCTTCCACCTATCAGAAAATTCATTCAAACAAGTCATTTCGCCAAAATAAAGAAGTCGACTTTCTGCTCCGTATTTCTTTAACAGGGGGAATTCTATACAGTTTCAAAGCACTAAGAGTGGAATCCAAGTATGTTTGCTAAATTATTGAATTGATGTATTGTTGTGCCATGCTTAAAGCATCGATTCAAACTTTTTCTTCATTCGGTAATACGAAAAGAACAGAACTTGAAACAATCACAGCTCAATCTTATCTTATTATCAACTCTTTTCGAAATCCCAAAACATACAATAATACATTTTTAATGCTAAATCCACTTTCCTTTCCCTTCCTCCAGTTTTATTCGCAACCATACAGAGACTAAAAGGTAATTCTTTAAACTATGCAATAATAACCAGTTTCAAAGCAAGAGTTTTTCCCAGAATGTCTAAGAAAAAGGCGCCTCCTACATATCAATAAACTGTAACAAAAATCTTTTAATATGTGCATAATCAAAATTACATAAAGAAACCAATCAAGAAATCAAAATCAAAATAAAACAGTGTGAATAAAAAGAAAAACTTTTCTTGATAAGAAGATTTACCTTGCAAAGACCCTGACGGCACAAAATGTATCGATAGTTTAAGCTATAACCGTAGAGAACCAAAATCCACTATCACAGCTGATATGGTGGAGGAGTTTGAACTGCAGAGAACATTAATTATTACATGAAGTTCCTTTTACTTTTTAGGTTTTGGAGATTCTCCAGTTCAAGCTTCCAGTTGTTGCGGGAGATGAGAATTCCAAAGTGAAGGGTGTGTTTGGCATTTGTTGTTGTGATTAAAAAAGAATTCAAAAATATTTATAATTATGGTTTAAAAAAATAAGTTAAAAAAATATTTTTTTTTTGGATAAAAATATTTTATAATAAATTTTTGTATGTAAAATAAATTAAAAATAAATCTTTTTGAATGAAAAATATATTATTTTAGATTTTAAAAAATCAAAAATGAAACACGATAATATATATAATGTTACTTAAAAATAGAAATTAATTGGTTAATCAAGTGAATTTTTCTATATAATTAGACAAATAAAGAAGTCACAGAGTACTTAATGATTTTTTTAAAAACCTAGTCGTATCATTTGGTTACTATCTTATATTAGAAAAGATAAAAATAAAAAAAAGATAAAGACAATTCTCAGACAATTTAATTTTAAACTTAGACTAGATAAAAAATTGGGTTAAGAGTTTTTTTTCTTTCAGTTTCCTCATTGTTTTTTAAATTTTATCCTCGTTTTTTTACAAATCGACTAAGTTGTTTTTTGACTGATCAAGTCAGCTATATTATGACATGACAATTCCTACACGGTTTAATTTTAAACCTAAACTAATATTAGTTGTTATGTGAGAGTCTAAAACCCATTCATGAATCATAAAAGATATTAGTTGTTAGAGAGTAATATAAAACTATTATTGAGACCTTACCTAACAGCTTAAGCTTTTAGGTTGAGAAGATTCTTTAACATGCTATCAGAACCTTGTTGACCAAGTAATCACATCTCACCACCCTTACTATACTTAATAAAAAATAAACATAAAATAGTGTGAGTCTGTACAAATTTTAAGTCCCAAAAGCTTTTATTCGAGAGGATGTGTTGGAGAGTCTTCTGCTTCTTTCTTTGTGAAAAATACCGATATAAAACTATTATTGGAACCTCACCTGGCAGCTTAAGGTTTTAGCTTGAAATGATTTTTTGATATTAATTTACATGCTTTTATTATGTTACGGGTGAGATTCAAAAAAAATTAATAAAAAAGTTTTTTGACCTAACTTATTGCTTGACTAAGATTTAAAATGAAACCGTGTGAAAGTTATCTTAACATGACTGAGTTTACTTGATTGGCTTGAAGGTACCCAAATGACTCTTAGAAAAAGTTAATGGATGAAATTGAAAATAGAAAAAAGAAAGTTAAAAGAAAAAAAAAGGAAATGAAAAAAAATATGCAGAATTGAAAGGAAAAAAAAAAAAAAAAAAAGAGAGCGATAATTGTTCTTAAAGATAAAAGCATGATATAAGGGTTCCAGTGGTTTTAATTTAATTGGGCCATTCTTAAATCTCAGGGACCGAGACCCAAACAAAAAATATCAAGGCCTTGCACTAAAAGGAACCTCGCCAGCCCACTTTTAATGGTTTCCTCTCTTCTTCATAAAGAGAGACAGCGCGGGGAAATCTTCTCTCGTGGCTTTCATTTTCAAATGGGGCCAAAAATAGAATCCAACTCTCTTTTAATCCCTTCCCTTCTTCATAAATTACCACATGGTTGCGGATACCACACACTCTGGTCATTCATTTATGATATGTGAAGCTATTTTTGTTAAACTAATTATATGTATACATCACACACGCTACGATTCTAGTTTAATTTTTTTATTGCAAAAAAAAAAAACTCTTAACACACGAGGCCTCTTTTTCGAACTACATGTTTGTCGGGAAAACCTAGTTGAGCAAGAATTGAGTTGTGTTGTGCGACGATCCAACCTCGAGTCCAAAAGCAAAACCCCTTTGAATTGGGGAACTTGGGCATGCAAACCTTGCAAGCAATGGCTTCAAAATGCCATTGCTACGCCGACCCCCAAGGTGGCTGAACCCTTTGCTTTTTTCACGGTGGCCATTGTTGTTGCCTAATTAACTTTGATTGCACATGAGAATAACAAAAGCAAGAGGTCACACCTGACTTGTATAAAGCAAAACATACCCAACAAGAGGACAAAGTAAAAGGAGAAATAAAATCAAGAAGAGCAGCCCCAAAACCAAAAAGGATCATTGCTTACGTCTGATCCCATCATCAAATCTGACACGGTATCATTCCACCCCCAACATGATTGCTTACGTGGCGGAGGACAAACCAATGGGGGACTACATCATCATCTAAGTGGACCCCTACAATAGCGAGCCCCTCAAAAAGCAATCTGCACTGTCCGGCTACTTGTCCCCTCCCTCACCGGCACCTAGCTTGGCCCTCAAGATGACCACCGTTTGATTCCCCATTTTTGACGCCTCAATCAATGTCAATCGGATAGGCCACGTGTCTGAGATTTGTAAGGTGAGATCATTTTCTTGAATATCGTGCTTTACTTGTAGTGAATGAACCAATGGTCCCCAACAGGTACTTGTGTCTACTCGAAGGTTTTGCTGTGCCCTACTGCCCTCCATGATTATTCCACAGCAGCTCTAAACAAATTTGAACTTGAGCTTGAGCTTCCGGTTTTCTACTCCGTTTTTTCTTTCTTTCTAATTTTCATGGGTAAGTTCTCTTTGGATAAGTTATCTACAGATGATACATTTATTTAAAAAAATTCTTCCTAATCTAATTTTTATATATATATAATGAATATGCTTCTAAACACGATTTACGGATGAATAATCACTTTCAAAACATATATTACATGGAGTTTGAATTAAAAATATCATGTCGTTGATTTTTACTATTTAATTATTGTCAATTAAGCTAGTAACTCTCTTACTTATAATCTAAATGCATGATTTATAAAAATTAATTCACCAGCTATTTTTAAAAGAAAACATAATTAAGTAAATTTAATCAATAATTTCTTTGAACATAATTAATTCGGTAAATGTATCCTTCTCATAGTGTAATGACATAACAAAAGAGGTTCCTCTAATGGAGTTCAAAATTCATTAAATCTTTCCAAAAGAAAAAAGACTATAAATCATAAATATCTCCAATTCTACTTATAAATTCATTAATGATCTTCTGAATAAGACCAAAATATAGCACCTCGCATTCTAAACTATAAAAAGAAATATTATAAAAAACAAGTTAAATTAAAAGAAAAATGATTAAAAAATTAATCCCAGGCAAGATGAAGGACAATCAAATGAAAGTTATACCGGTAAATTGTTCAATTTCCTTTACCCTGCCTCAATTTTAAGGAAGGGCATTTGGTCTCAAACCTCTTTAACTATTATTCAAAGATTAAAAGTTTGCATGTTTTTTATTTTAAAAGTGGTTTTAAGAAAAATTAAAAATTTTATTTTTTTATTTTAATTTTTTTTTTGTAATTTTAAATATTTTTGATGTGTTGATATCAAAAATAAATTTTTTTTACATATTTTCAAAATAGAAGATATATTAAAAAACAACAACTGCAACAATATCAAACGGGCTCCAATAT
>Ga0307514_10003867_pt1 | contig 14060 bp, 19 predicted proteins | sample 16_EM_MG_FD_203088 | JGI IMG/M metagenome (GOLD analysis project Ga0307514, IMG submission 203088) | Populus trichocarpa ectomycorrhiza microbial communities from riparian zone in the Pacific Northwest, United States - 16_EM | ecosystem: Host-associated > Plants > Roots > Unclassified | place... | reverse complement strand
CCGTCACCCTCCACTTGCCTCAGTACGGGGGTGCTGCTGGAGGTCCGTCCTGTCAGATACCCGCCGGTCCTATTCTGGGTGACCCTGCGGATGTGCGCCAAGGGTTACTCGGCGCCCCTGTCCACCACCCTCACGTCCGTCCCACCAGTATGCCGACACCGGCAACCACTTGGCCTCAACACCAAGCGCGCAAGCAGCAGATAATCAACTCGTCTGCGCAAACCTACCACCGCCCTGGTTCCCCATCCTGGGTTCCTCAGCAGTACCCACAATCCGTCCCGACGCCACTTCCTCGATACGCAACTCCGACCGCTGTGACTCCGACGCCACAAAGCGCGACACCAACTCCAACATGGTACCCCACCAGTAACAGGTGAGCTTCCTCTTGCGTTCCCACTCTGGTAAATGACATCGCCTAACTTTCCCATCTACGTTTCAGCCAACCACACCCCCAAGCGGCTGGGCATTATCCTTCAGACCACATACATATCCGCGGAACTCCGGGTGTCTAATGGTACCGTTGTCCTGTACATTATCCACTGCGTTTGTCTGATACTACGTGGCCCCTTAGGAAAGATTCCCGAGGCAACATCCAAGCTGTAAGTTTCAGGGACGCTCTAGAAGCGTCTGTATGAATACTCCGAACCGGACTTGGTCGGAATAACGCCCTCGCCACTCCGTTGCCCCTCCTTAACCCTCCCTACTCTGTAGCATAGCTCTGGACCCACTGTGTTTTCTATCAATTGTCTCCTAATACTTATTGTTCCTACCTTTCACCCTTCCGAATCGCTGGGTTAATGTATACACTGCATCCGAGAGAAACGTTCGGCTGACCGCCCCCGCCCATCCCCCCCTCGATCAATCCGTCGGTACTCGAGGAGGGTACAAAGTGGCATCTTTTTGTTCGGGTTTCGGCGCGGCCAACGTACCCGAATCGCAACTGAGGCATACATACATGCAACTATAAACCACGGTTGGAGGAAAAACCGCTTATGGAAGATCCTCCCCTAATCGAACCGCCCCCACCCCCACCCCGGGGTTCCTTTCGGTCGATCGCATTCTTACGGATCACCGCGAGGCAAACAATGGTAGAGTGAATGGGACTCGAGAGGGGCTTGGTTCGACGCCCCCACTCGCTACGGCAGTTGGTTAACGGGTTCGATCAACTGCGGTGTAAAGCGGTGCTGTTCCGTTTGATTTTCTCGCGCAACCAGTGCTGATGTCGGCTTCAGTCCCACTCTCTCGATCTCAACTGAGCGAACGTTTTGGGTTTTCGAGGGACCTAGTCCTATAGTAGTAGAGAGCGCAGTCGCTATTTATAATCCCTCTTCGATCGTTTTCGAAACCTAGAGTGGATCAAAGGGGCCAAGACACCTTCTCCCCGAAATTCCAGTGCACGGCTTTCACCGAGATGTACTCATCCAAAGCTTGTTTTCCGAGCTCGCGACCTTTATTCGAATATCGCCTGTCAGTCGAAACGGAACACCGTAGGGTCGAGATGGATGGGATTTCTAACCGATTCCACTCTGTTTCTTTCCGCCAAACGGAACGTTATTGTGCAAGATGTTGTATTGGTTCACCCACACCTGCAGGCGGATCACCGTTTGAACAGAGAACATCTCGAGAGGTCACAGCGAGATCACTCACAGTGCCAGCCTCGAGTGCCGACGACACACGCATGCACTGGTTTGCATCCGCTACAACGATAAAAGGTGCGTAGTCAGAGCTTACGTCTGGGAGCAGCCCGATCTTGAAACAAGTCACTTGAATGTAACCCAGCGCCAAGGCCATACGATGTGTTATTCGCCAGCTCGATGGCTTCTTCTTCGGTGTTGAACCTTCCCACGGCGAGAACGGGTCCGAAGATCTTGCAATACAAATCGTTATTCATTATCAGTGTCGCAGCAGAGAGCCCCACGTGCGCCACTTACCTCATCCTTAACCTATCACGTGTTCCCAAAAGGAACCAAGTGATCTTCGTCAGCAACTGCGAAGACGTGAAACATTCGCTTACTCACGATTTTCATGTCCTGATTTACATCGGCAAAAACTTTTTCAAGTGGGTAAGCACGTCACATAGATTGCGGTGTAAGAGGCCCCACCTGTGGGATCGACAAAATAACCCCTGCCAGAACGCCTTTCTCCGCCGACCAGAACCTTTGCGCCTTCCTGTTTGCCGGACTCAATATAGCTCCATACCTTATCGAACTGGGGCTTCGAGATCTATCAAAAACTTTTGTAAGACCATCGTAGATCGCGAAGAAAACTCCAAGCGTTCGCCTGCGATTGGTCCACTGGTAACCGTCTCGTCGAATCCATCTCCAACCGGGGTTGATTTGACCTTCTCGATAAGAATATCCATGAATTTGTCATACACGCTGTCTTGCACGTAGACCCTGGATCCTGCGGTACAATCCTCTCCTGAAATAGTTCATCAAAACAACTCCCTTGATATTTTTCAGCGCCACTTGCCGGTATTATACAAGATTCCCAGTGTCGCCCAAGTAGCCGCTGGATCAAAGAATGATGCTTCGTCAATCATGGCAACCGGTTTGGACGACCCACCTTGCTCCAGATCCGCAGATTCGAAGATGATGTTGGGTGATTTGCCGCCGAGCTCCAATGAGACCTGAGCGCGGAAATCAGTGTCCTTTCGTTGAGTTCGCACCTCAAGCAGGGTCGCACACCTTCTTCAGGTTGCTCTTCGCGGCAGCCTCCATGATCTTTCGCCCAGTAATAGTCGACCCAGTAAACGCAACCTTATCGACATCCATGTGGGATGACAGGGCCGCACCACCGACGGCGCCAAGGGATGGAACCGTGTTTACAACACCAGGGGGGAATCTGATATCATTTTTGGTGATCGTTGCCGAGTTGTTCACTTCCCGATACGCACCCTGCTTCCTTGACGAGTTGAGACAATTTCTGGTGTAGAGTTAACAGGTCAGGGATAGTGCCATGGATCATCACAGGTGAAGGGTCGAACCAGCGCAGTCAAAGGAGTTAATTCCGACGGTTTCATCACGACTGTGCACCCGACCGCTAATGCGGGTGCAACCTTCCATGCCCTGAAAATCATCAGAGCGACTTATTCTCTCGTTTGCTACCCTTCGCTTACCACATCATAATGGGGTAGTTCCAGGGAATGCTTGAAATCCGGTGCATCAAAAACTTTTGTGATCTTGGCACCCCATACTTACATCTGACCACAGACCCCGATGGGGTCGTGCCTCGTGAACGCCAACTTGGTCTTGTTATCCACTTCGATGGTCTTGTGCTGAGGTCAGCTAGTCCGCAGTTTGTAATGCTTGGGAGTGCAAACCTCGCCAAGGATCTTGTCAGCCCAGCCTGTTTGCAAGGGTAAACGTACATGGGTATCGTGCGCAAATGGTTAGCGTCGGTACGTACCGGCGTAGTACCTAAGGCATTGGATTGAATCTCCAATGTCAAAGTCTCTGGCAACTTTGACAGGCTTGCCGTTGTTCAAAGTCTCGAGTTCGGCGACTTTCGAGTGAATCGAATGAGCAATCATAATTTCTCATCAAGCCAGACGTTACGAACGTTCTTGTTGGTCGCGTTCAATCAAATCTGCAAGCTTGTTCAAGAGTCGCGACCTCTCGAAGCCCGTGACGTTTTTGCCCCAGGTAGTTTTGAAAGCCAGTCGTGCAGCCTTCACAGCAATATTGATGTCCGTTTCAGATGCTAACGGATGTGAAGAGTGAGGTCGAGGCTCTTCCTGAGGACACCGAGCAACAAACCGGCTACAACTTTGCAGATCTCCTCTTCGGTCGCGGGGTTGATAGTACTGTGGCATCGAGGGGGTTGGGACACAACGCCAACTGCCCAACTAATCACACGGAGATAACGCACCTGAGCGTCTCCTGCGAGTCCACGGAAGGCACGAACTCGTTGTTGATGAACAATCCGGTCGGAAGTTCGATCGTTCGTCCCGTAGCTGGAATTTTGATTTTCGCAATCTGAGCCATGACCGCAGTACTTTGAGGTACGATATCTACAGTTGGGTGTGCAAAGGAGATAAAGGATAGACGCTTTATCTTACATCATACCTACGTCCGCGCCAAGAGATCAATCCATCACGTGAGTGACTTATTCAAACAATTCTCGGATTTTCGCTCGATTCCCCGAACTTCGATGACTGACTCAAAAAGTTGGAACATGTATGGGTCGGTTCGAGAGCAACCCCAAAGATAAAAAATCTTAGGGGCATCAAATAGGCGACCACTCGTACGAGATCCTCGACCGGTCATTTGGTCGCATCGTCTATATATGGTTCTTTGTGCCCCGGCGCCTTCCAGCGCCGTCCGTTTGTTCCCTGTACTGTGCTGCACCTGTTCCTCCTCACTAGTGCGTGGCACAATTGACCGAGGCCCCCACGACGCAGCTTCCCAGTCCTAATACCAATATCCAGTGGTACAAATACTTTAACGACCGACCGAACCCCGAGTCGGGGTCCAGTTCAGATTACGCCCGTCTGGTGCTTTTCCGAGAATTTAGCCTGGTGGTCTCTGGGACGTCAATCACACGATGAAGGTCATTGTACGTGAAAGTCCGTGACAGGTCCGCGCCAGTCACCAACACTATACGGATCAATCCTGGATAGAGTTGGCGGTGGGTGACGGTGTCCACGTCAATTAGGGGGAACACTGAGTCGGTCATGGGGCTATAACTTACTGAGATGAGACCACGATGTCCGACTTCACCGGAGAGCATCGCACGCCATTGTTCCAAGCACTGGGAAGATCATGCCTGTCGTTATGATATGAGTGATTGTTTTATTTAGCTCCACAGGGCTGTACCAACTTTTGATCGACACGACAATGTACGCCAGTCAGTGGAAAGGTACTGATAGAATGACAAACGCCATCCTTGATCGACCCCGTCCGAAACCATGGGCAGAGATGCACTGCATCACCGGTCCAACACAGAGGTGGCTCGTTCGTTAATGGTGTCTCGGTCGGTTACGTAGTTCGCGGCGTCGACACGCAAGAACGAGGTCGGAGTGCTGGTATCAAAGCCCCTCGGCCCCAATGAATGAAGAACGTTGTACTTCTGGGTGGTGGAACAACAACTTCTTCGCGGAAGAAACTCTTCCACTGGAGATGACTTTCTGGAATCTGTTCGAGAACCAGGTACTAAAGGTACCCATTGAATATTGAATATTGAGTCCCGACTCTTGTCCACGAGCCTTGAATTCGTAGAAAGCCGTTAGGAATGTCGATACAGGTGGACTTCAGGGTTTCAGAAACTTGAAGAAGTGGACCGGCAAGTATATCAGTCACGACGATTATGACACAGTCGCCTGCCCCACACTCCTCGCAAACCGACCGCACTTCAAGATGCTGTGAACCCGCCGTCCCTCGCGTGATCAACTGAGCGTTCCGATTGACCTCGGAACTCCATCCACAACTCACGCGAGAATAGACAACAGGAGGATTAAGCGCACCGACGTTGTTATTAAACGAGTCCAACGCATGTCGCGGGTCAGGGGTGCATATGTAACTGCGGGCGCGTGATCCTGGAGAAAAGATGTGCAGTTTCCAAAAAGTGAGAAACACTCGTCGCACAGGCGGATCAGAATATATCATTTGTGCGCACCTCAGGGTGTGATTATTAGAGGCGAGGCAGTAACGAGGTGGCGCCGCAATCATACGTTATGCGCTAAAGCTGAATCAAGCGGCGGTTCGCCGATGAATAGCGGTCCTTGGGATAACGGTTTCAGATTCCATGAGGACAGACCATCGCCTCGAATTCGAAGTATGCATGTATGGCGTCGGCAGCAGGCATACAGAGCTGAAGTGCTGGTAATTTGTCAGGAAAGCGTCCGTGGGCTCGCCCGCGCGGTGGGCGACATGGGATCAAAGTCTAGTTGGGAAATACGTGTCCATAATGGCGGCAAAGAGGTGTGCGAGACCCCGCGACCGACGATGGTGACCAATGGTGATCCTCTGCCTGTATGGACGATGGTTTGAATCTGACTCGTACGCCGTAGGTGATGGAATCCTCACCTATCCCTGTGACGTTAAGGCTGTGAGAAGGATTACGACCACACAAATCCAAGATAGAGTCGGCATTCCAATGTTGAGCTTGTATGTGAGTCGTCGCTCAAGGACCAAACTTTATTTGTACGCCTCTCAAATCCCCCGAAGACTCGTCCCTATTGATCGTACCCGATCCCGACGTCAGATGTAATGGCATGAACTCACCGATCAACACCCCACAACAGGTGGGCGTGGTGGAACCACCCTTCTCCAACCCTGCCAAACAAACTGGGCCTGTTCACGATTTGGACGGAACTGTACGGACGGCGTCCCTTGAAGAGAACGAACCTGGATGTTGCAATACGGAATCATCAACGATGCACCGCCACTGATTAGGATCAGCGAATTTGTCGCCGCCATTGCCACCGGGAGCCGGGCAGCCGCCCTGACTTGTCACAGGTTCCAAATATCATTGCACAATCAGTATACAAGTGAATGGTTGCTTTGTATGAAATATGGTAAAGACGATGATCTCACCAAAAAGTAGATCGACGGCTGCTTGATTGCGAGGGTTCCCGTAGTTTCTCCAGGAGGTCGTTGACAATATTACGAATGTCTTCCCCCGGTCCCACATAACCATCATCGCGCCGCTTCTCCAAAGACGGAATCACCCGCTCCACCACAGCTAAAACCGCCCTCCGTTCACTCTCGATGAATAATAGTTCCTTGACCTGCTTCGTGACCTCCGCGAGTGGTCCCAGCCGATCAGCAGTGAGATCCATCGGACGGCGTCCTGGGACTGCTGCCCACTCCTCTTCCACAACTTTTTCAAGGGATTTGTCCCCGTTGTAACCGTCGAGCTCCGGGAGAAGTAGTTCGCCAACGGTAGCGAGGATGCGGAGGGCATGAGTTGGTCCTTCGTTGCGAGAGGGCAGCCAAACGTCCATGGCTTTCCTGAGGTAAGAGTGCCAATAGCGGTCCTCTGAAAGGATTTCCATCATCTCGAGGAATGAACGTTGATGATCGGAGCGGAAGGTTTCGATTACGACGCTGTGCAATATTCTGGGGAAGTCCAGCTCCTCGAGGGTCTCACGTAAGTCCGCAGACCTGAGCCAACCATCTCGCGCAGCCAGTACGACATCGTAGGCCGCCTTCCTCACACGAAATGGCTTCTCTTTCTTGTTCTGCTCCCTTGTCTGCCCCTGCCCCTCCCCCTTGTTTTCCCACTTCTCCATCGCTTTGGACAACGTCTGGAGGAATTCAACCTTGGGGGCAGAATATCGCAGCCCAGGAATATCTCTGATCGCGATGAGGCCGCCATACACGGCCTCGTCCTGCCAACCACCCTCCTGTGCGCCACAAGTCTTGACGTTCTGCAGAACCTGACTGAGAAGGGTATATTCTGGGGCAGGGTGTTCCGGAGTCACTGTCTCTCCAGTAAACCCCGGGTCCGCTTCTTTCCGTTGGATAAGGTTGAAACCTTGTCCGGGTAGGGTTTCGGAGTCCGCGGCGACATCCTCCTCCCTCCTCAGTGCGCTGAGCCTGAGTAGGACGACGAACGTTTCATCATCCATCCCCCCACAGGAGGCTGTTTTCAGAAGGTCGTTTATCCACGCGGCCTCGACGAGCGGGAATGTTGTCTTCTTCACAAGGTTGAGGAGGATCTCCAGTGCCGTCTTGGTGTGGCGACGCCTACGACCCTTGGCCAAGACGATGCCATAAATGTGTTCAACCACCTGTTTGAAAGTATCCGCAAGGTAATCACTACCCTCAATCAACTCCACCGTCAACGTGTCAAGCAAATGGAACACACCTTTTGTCCACCTGAATTAAATCCTCCGGATGCAATGGAAAGTCCATCGCCGCCCCCGCGCAGAGGATACAATCTGTAAGACTCGCCGGGGTCAACGCACGGGATTTCTCCAACACCTCGATGAGTTCGTTCAAGGTCTGTAAACGACTCGGTCGAAACTTAATGGTAGCATCCGAATCACCGCAAAACCAGTAGGGGGCAATGTAGGACAGGAACCGCGCCGATGTGACCGGCTCTGAACGATCTTCGATCCGGAGAAGGTGTTCGAACACGTCGTCTCCATTCCATTCATCGTTGTGTTTGTGGAGGAAAAGATCGGGAGGGAGGTCGGGAGGGAGGTCGGGAGGGAGTTTCTCAACCTCAACCTCGAGGCCCATCGAGGTGGTCCAAATTAACTGCGTGTGGTAGAAAACGTAGTAAGCAGCAGCGGACTGAAGGGCCTCGAGACGACTAGTCCTGCTCAATTCTTTCCCCCGAAAACACTCCATGTATGTGTCTCGGAGCCGAATCAAGGTGGTAGTTGAGCGATGGTGAGATGGCCACTGAAACTCGGAAAACACGGCGGCGACGGCTGTGGCAGCCGAAAAGTCTGTGGAGTTCTCCAACAACCAGAAACCCGCGGAGGCCGCGATGTCCTTGCGAATGGGGGAAGTGAAAAGTGGCTCGTGTCTCCAAAACGCGGGATTCGAAAGCGTCATAGGGTAGTGGTCGTTGGCCGCATCTTCGCCGGCGGGGTTCGGGATGGTCGTTCCACCGACGGGGAGCTTGAACACGTGTCTGAGGGAACTAGCCAAGCGACCACGCTCCGTCATCCGGTGTACGAGTTTGGTGACCTTTTGCCTCAACCAGACACGAGCCAACCTCGTCGAGGGCAGAACCGTAGGGAGTAGAACAGATAAGGGTGTTTGGAATGGACAATCTTTCCATATCGTCGCAGCCACGGTGATGAGTATGTAGAAAGCGAGGCCGATGGGCGTGACCACCAACACCACCTCTGCGACAGCGACGTCGAGATCCCAGAGATAGACGGCAAGTGCGACAGCAAAAAGAAGGAGAGAAAACTGCAACATGACAGGTAACGACTCCATGATCAGGTGCAATCCCCACTTTTTCAATCCCGCAAGTTTCTGTTGGCGTTCTTTCCCCCGATCGACGATGTTCCCCCACGTCGTGACCCGAGTGTAATACAAGATCCACTGCTTCCCCAACACCGCGATAAAAGCCACGAAGAGAGTGACGGACAAACTGGCGAAGAGGATGGATTGAGCTCTCACGACCCCGATCGGGATACTTGAGACGGGTGCCAGCGGGTCGGTTCCACCAAATGAGGTGTTCTGCTGCAGTATTCGGAGGAGGAGGACGTTTGTCAGATCGACGGGGTTTGGCTGGAGTGCAGGAATAATTTGAACGATGAATGCGGAAGTAACGGCCGAGAATAAACCTGCCTAACGCAAAAGAAGGGTGCGGTTGGGGTGAGTGAGAAACGCAAGAGACACAGATGTGCTTACAAAAAGCAATGAGGTGTCCAAGTCCCCGACATATTTGGAAACCAGGTCATTGTCGTGTTCGTCAGCGACTTTCTTGTATACAGTCCAAAAGTGTGTACTGGGATCGGTCTTAATCTTGCCCGGTTTCCAACTTTCGATTACTTTCTCGAACCTAATGTGGAACAGAGTTGACGTGGTCCAGGTAAGAGAACTTGGAGAAAGACTAACTGAGCAACGCCTTTGCAAAATGTTGAAAGCTCTTCTCGGAAGGTTGCAGTGAATCTATGACGACACCAAGTAAATGCGTGCCACCCTGAGAGTTCAGTGTGAGCGTACTGCGACATTCTCGCCTCATCGTCTTTCCTCAGCTCCTGAATGCTGTTCTTGAGCGCATCTGCGACGAGTCTACCACATTTAGATGCGGGTAATCGACAGATGCGCATCGAACGAACCTAGCGAACAGTGCTACCTCATCATTTTGCCTCGAGTTTCCACTGACGGCCGCATCTGTGGTGCTAGTGAGCATGAAAGTGGTGGCCCAGGTGAAAGGAGAAAAATCGTGTCAGCGTGCCTTTGTCTCTCTCAGGCGATTGGGAATTGGCGGGCTGGTTGTCCGTCACCGTGCCACGATCCCCGATCGAGTTGGACGGGCTTTCGTTAATGGTCGAAAGATATCCCTCCGCTTTCGAACTAGCCGGGGTTGGCGAGGTGTTGGGAGGATCCATGACGAATTGGAGAACGTACTCAAGACAGCTTCGCTGCGTCTTTGACTTTTGAATAAGTGAAAAGATGCACGAGGTCTGCTGAAGTTTGAACACGTAAATTTGGGGGTGGGCCATTGTGGAGCGATGTCGGCATGACAGCGGTATGGCACTTTCCGTATGGTATCAATTTGTCACTAGAGATCTCAACATGTCGACACAAGGAGTAGTCCGCGTCCTCACATGCTCACCTATGTGTAATCATGGTAATCATGATTACGACGTATGTTGACTTTTGTAGTATATATTTCATTACTCGATAGCGATCCTGTAGTTATCTTTCTTTATCCGCAACCACGACATACCGTTGTCCCTTCCGTTGCCGCTCTGAGTGTTGGCCGCGAGAGCGGCCTTCCACTATGCTACCACGGTCGCCGCATATTCCTCTGACCTGGAAGAGGATCGTGCAGTTCTACTACTAAGGGCAGGGGATGAGGAACACTGGAGACATATCCAACATCTCCGTCATTCTCGTGCGCCGCGTCGACGATCTCCACAGGCAGGGAGTATAGTTGGGTCCATACGCCCAACTGCGGTGCGGTCATATCTTGCCTCTTGCGAGCGAGTACTACATTCACGCTTTCATAGGTGAGTTTATCCATCTACTTGGATGAAGCACGTGAGAAGCGATTCACTGAGCATGGGAACAGTGTGTGTTCGTCGCGATCCCACGGACCATCGCCCGAGTGTAGCGTCCGAAGAATCCCCCTCTCACAAAGAGCGACGGAATGTAAGGAGGGGCTCCGAACCTTCTGGACGGTAGGTATTTCCGGGCTCGAGGATCCCAACGTCTTTATACTCACTGACGAGAGCGCCGTCGACAATCGGGATGCTGGATGGTTGGTTGTGGGGGCCGCTCGGTTGGCGTACCTTCCTCCACAGGGAGCATCGCTCCTCCCCCCTCCTGGCGCCATCCCTAGTCGGTGTTATCACGCTGGATATTTTCGAGGGCTGTGCGAGCGGGGAAGTTCTCGTGATGCTTGCATATCTGCCCTCTAGTTCGCATCTGCAGGGCGTTAACGTTCAACACTTGCTATGGATCCTTCGGCCAAACGCATTCCAGGGGAAAGAAAGTGTTATCGTTCATTCAATGCAGTGTATTTACCACATCTCTAATTCACCCTTTTTATGACCATCGAAAGGTTGTGGCGGTGGCGACTGACTAACTGGTAAGATACAAAGGTAACTGATGACTGAGATGAGAGCACGTACCGACGAGACCCGCTTGGGTAAAAGTCGAATGGACTAGACATTATCTTGAGGACCGAGCATCAAGGTGCCCGTTCGCCTGTTCAGATCTCGATTGACAAATTAACCTGATACGGAATGTGTCATACTGCTGTCATGTTGGCATCACTCCGCAGTGGCCTGCCCCCGAACCTGCGTGTTCAGATACTGATGCAAACTGCTGTACATTCTGTTCTGCTGCGTGGTGTCTACGTATGTATTAACCGGTGATCCCGTGAGCCAAGAATTAGCTCATGATTGGTATATCCGCCCCCAATCAGTACGGAAGAGCCTTGATAAAAGGTGTGTTAGTTTCAAGAGAAATTGTGGACGTAATAACTGGGGCGCTCATATCTGGCCTCTGATGTCAACACATTCCGGACCATAAACCTTCCACGGGGGTGGTTACAAGGAACCGGCTTCGGGGTGCAGGAGGCACCACCACATGACATAATCCTCGCGCAGTTGACGAAATGAGGCCTCACCATATTGCTGACACACTCTCAATAACGGGGCGAAGCTGGGGATAGATTAATGGACTCTATAGGCGTAGGGTGATGCATACACGAGTATCTGTATTTGCCTCACGCAAGTGGACTAATAAGTCTGCAGGTCGGGTCAGCAAGGCGTGCACCGAAAACCAGCGGAAGTTTCCTCACTTTATCAGTGAGGGTTGAGGGTTGCTTCTCGTATACCCAACGTAAATAATAAACGGGATCCACCCATAATGAAGCGCAGCCTGTCGGTTCAGTACAGTAAGCGTGAGGCTCGTGGGGGTGAACACGCGGACGTACGCGGCCGAATTCGACGACACGAATGATTCTTTCCTGAATACATGGAACAAGAGGATCGACGTCAGTGTCGCGTCGTGCCGCCACAGAGGTGCAAAAGCTGACCTTGTTCTCTTCGGAAGGCATTTTGAGTTGCGGCGTTGGCGGACGTGGAGGAGAACAGGATGCGTTCGGCAACTTCCGATCTGTCTCGTCCGGATCGACAAAAAATGTCCTTCGGACGATCATCTGCGGTCTACATTCACCACCAAGCGTTGAGCTCAACACCAAACCAGGCGTGAGTACCAGGGCCAGCATGCTGAAGTCCATCGACCGAATTTCTCTTTTCAGGACTGAGATTTCTTTGGTCACCGTCCATCCGGTTGCTCTTTTCTCAATCCTTGATCACTATCTTCGGAGGAAAGATGAACAGGCTAGAGTCATTGGGACACTGCTTGGAACCGTTTCGGACTCTGGAGAAGTAGAAGTCCGCTCCTCCTTTGCCGTGCCTCACAGCGAAAGTGAGCAGCAAGTTGCGATTGATGGGGACCACCATCGAACAATGTACGAGTTACATCATAAGATAAACCCTAAAGAAGTCGTGGTCGGATGGTACGTTAGATCGCTTCAGACAGTTTCATTTTTATTTTGAATGCCGAGCATAGGTATTCTACTGGATCAAACCTCAACGCCAACTCCGCGTTAATTCAAAACCTTTACTCACAAGAGACCACCCCCTTGCAGGCCGTTCACCTTGCAATCGATACAGGATTAGAAGAGAGTGGTAAAAGTGCTGGTGTAAAAGCTTATATTAGGCTGGTTTATTTTCCGTCATATTGTGCGCCTCCTCTCATTCCGCAACAGCTCCCCGGTCGGAATCTCCCAAAAACCTGAAAACTGCGTGTTCGTACCTATTCCGGTCGAACTCAGGTTTCGAGAAACTGAAAAGAGCGGGTGTGAGTCGCGTTTTCTCGTATTAAACCTTTCGTATGAAACCTCAGTCACTGCAGTGGACCTTCTGGCCTCCGCCTCGTCCGCAGCGACGGGTTCCGGCGTCACGCAACCGAAATCCGATTTAGAAGCCCTTGAGCAATCCATCAAATCGGTAACTGCGATGCTGGATCGTGTGTTGGGCTACGTGCGCTCGGTCTTGGCCGGTGAAGTGCAAGGGGATCCAGCCGTGGGCAGGTACCTCTTGGACACGTTCGCCGCGAGCACAGACGATCTGGAAAAAGGCGGCTTCAACGCCAGTCTCCAGGTAAATGAATTGCGCGCTACTATTACCACAAACAACAACTCACAAACCGTATGAACTTAGGACACCCTCATGGTATCGTATTTGGCGAACCTCGTGCGTTCTCAGGCCGAGATTTCATCCCGTCTTGCCCTCGCTGCAACGTCCTAAAGTTTACGTGATCCCCCTGTGGCTGTCGTTGCCTTTGTATTCTCGTCTCTACATAAATGACTGTATCAGCTATTGAATATCCTTGAATGTTGTAAGTCATGTCTAGATGCTAAGATCTCTCCTAATGGCCAGGTTGTCGCCGGTCCATTATGAACACCCTCATCCCTTGTTGCCTCCTCACCCGAATACGTCCGTATCCCTTTCACATTATCAAACTCTACTTCCACGATGGGGCGAACGGTGTGGAGCAGGAGCTGCTGAGATGCATATGGTCCAATCGTGTTGAGCCTTACGGCTGCGGAGAGGAGGCTCCTTGCGTGGAGGAAGAGATGAAGGTATAAGGATCGGTCTGGCCACATCAAGACGTAAACATGTGTATCAACTGAGGAGTTCAACCGCAAGGGACTTGCCGAGAGATATGTTGAGCGAAGCGGCCAATATCCCCCAACATATCGGTAGGTGGCCTTGCACTTCCTCCCTTCGGATCTTCAGTTTGTACCGGTCAACGAGTTTCCCCACGAATACATCTCTCGCCGTTGTGTGTGTTACCGGCAACGACGCCGGGGATGAAAAGCCCTTCGTGTAGAGGGTAAGAAGA
>Ga0307514_10003866_pt1 | contig 14067 bp, 16 predicted proteins | sample 16_EM_MG_FD_203088 | JGI IMG/M metagenome (GOLD analysis project Ga0307514, IMG submission 203088) | Populus trichocarpa ectomycorrhiza microbial communities from riparian zone in the Pacific Northwest, United States - 16_EM | ecosystem: Host-associated > Plants > Roots > Unclassified | place... | reverse complement strand
CGGCGCTGCGCAAGGCCTTGGCGGCGCAAGGCATCACGGGCGCCGACGGCGCGGAGATCGACCACATCGAACTCTTTGCCGATGACGACGGCGGCGCGGACAGCCGCAACTTCGTGCTCTGCCCAGGCAACGCCTACGACCGCTCGCCGTGCGGCACCGGCACCAGCGCCAAGATCGCCTGCCTCGCGGCCGACGGCAAGCTCGCGCCGGGCGAGGTGTGGACTCAGGCCAGCGTGATCGGCAGCCGCTTCGAGGCCAGCTACACGCTGGACGGCGGCAAGGTCATTCCAACGCTGCGCGGCCGTGCGCACATCAGCGCCGAAGCCACGCTGCTGATCGACGACAACGATCCTTTCGGGTGGGGAATCCGGCTCTGACGCCGGCGGGCATGGACGCAGACGTCATCGTCATCGGCGCCGGCATCGTCGGGGCCGCCTGCGCGCACGCGCTGGCGCAGGCCGGCCGCCGGGTGCTGGTGCTCGACGCACGCATCGGCGGGGCTACCGGCGCCGGCATGGGGCATCTCGTGGTGATGGACGACAACCCTGCCGAACTTGCATTGAGCCGCCATTCGACGGCGCAATGGCGCGGCCTGGCGCCGCGCATGAGCGAAGACTGCGCTTACAGCGGCTGCGGCACGCTCTGGGTTGCCGCGAACGAAGAAGAAATGGCCGAGGCCGAGCGCAAGCAGCAGCGGCTGCGCGCGCACGGCATCGAATGCCGGTTGCTCGACGCCGCCGCGTTGGCGCACGCCGAGCCGGCCTTGCGCAAGGGCCTCGCAGGTGCGCTCGAAGTGCCGGGCGACGGCATTCTCTATGCGCCGAATGCAGCGCGCTGGCTGCTCGCGCAGGGCGGAGATTCGGTCCGCGTCGAACATGCGAAGGTCGATGAAATTGAAAGCGACGGCACGCTGCGGCTTGTTGACGGCAGCCGCCGCACCGCGCCGCAGATCGTGCTCGCGAACGGCATCGAGGCCACGACCCTGTGCCCCGAACTCCCGATCCGCCCCAAGAAGGGCCATCTGCTGATCACCGACCGCTATCCGGGCACGGTGCACCACCAGCTGGTCGAACTCGGCTACGTGACCAGCGCACACCACAGCGAGGGCGATTCGGTCGCCTTCAACGTGCAGCCGCGGCCCACGGGCCAACTGCTGATCGGCTCCTCGCGCCAGTTCGACACCACCGATCCGGCGGTCGAAGCGCCGATGCTCGCGCGCATGCTGCAGCGCGCGATCGGCTACCTGCCCGGGCTCGCGGACCTCAACGCGGTCCGCTGCTGGACCGGCATGCGCGCCGCGACGCCCGACGGGCTGCCGCTGCTGGGCAAGCACCCGTGGCGCGAGAAGCTCTGGCTCGCCGTCGGCCACGAAGGCCTGGGCGTGACAACGGCGCCGGGCAGTGCGCATTTGCTGGCGGCGCTGATGACCGGCGCCGCACCCGGATTCGACGCGGCGCCCTATGCGCCGCGCGGCTTGCTGGAGAGAAGTGCATGAGCGCAGCGCCAAGGGTGCACCGATGAACGGCCCGACCCTGCTGCTGCACATCGACGGCCAACCCGTCCGCGTGAAAGCCGGCAGCTCGGTCGCCGCCGCATTGCGCGTGGCCGGCGGCATGGGCGTGGCGCGCACCTCCGTCACGGGCCAGCCGCGCGCGCCGTTCTGCGGCATGGGCGTGTGCCAGGAATGCCGCGTGCTGATCGACGGCCGGCAGAGGCTCGCCTGCCAGGCGGTCTGCGCCGAAGGCATGCGCGTGGAGACCTCGGAATGACGGCCATGGCGCTGGAGCATTGCGATCTGCTGATCGTCGGCGCAGGCCCCGCCGGCATGGCCGCGGCGCTGGCGGCGGCACCGAGCGGCGCATCGATCGCCGTGATCGACGACAACCCCGCGCCCGGCGGGCAGATCTGGCGCGACGGCCCGGGCGCCGCCTTGCCGCCCGCTGCGCGCAAGTGGCGCGATGCGCTCGAGCGCCACGCCAACATCCGCGTGTGGAGCGGCACGCGCGTCGTCGCGGCGCCTCTGCGCAACGAACTGCTGCTCGAAGATGCCGAACGCGGCTGGCGCATGCAGTGGACGAAGCTGATCCTCTGCACCGGTGCGCGCGAACTGCTGCTGCCGTTCCCGGGCTGGACGCTGCCCGGCGTGACGGGCGCGGGCGGATTGCAGGCGCTCATCAAGGCGGGCCTGCCGGTCGAAGGCGAACGCATCGTGATTGCGGGCAGCGGGCCTTTGCTGCTCGCCGCTGCGGCCACGGCGCGCGCGGCGGGCGCCAAGGTCGTGCGCGTCGCCGAGCAGGCTTCGTTCGCAGCGGTCGCAGGCTTTGCCGCCAGCCTGCTGCGCTGGCCGCGCAAGGCCGCGCAGGCGGTGGTGCTGGCCGATCCGCAGTACCGCACTTCGTCGCGCGTCGTCTCGGCGATGGGCGCCACGCAGGTCGAATTGGCCCGGCTTCTTCAAGGCGATCGCGAAGTGGCAATCGCATGTGATCGCGTGGCCTGCGGCTTCGGCCTCACGCCCAACACGCAGCTCGGCCGGATGCTGGGCTGCGCCCTCACGCCCGCCGATGCCGGTGCACAGGCGTTGGCCGTCGATGCGCTGCAAACGACCAGCCTGCCCGGCATCTACGCGGCCGGCGAATGCACGGGTTTCGGCGGCAGCGAGCGCGCGCTTGCCCAAGGCACCATCGCCGGCCATGCGGCCGTCGGCAACGAACGCTCAGCGAAGCCGCACGAAGCCGAACGCACCCGCTGGAATGCCTTCGCCGCGCAGCTGCACCGAAGCTTCGCGCTGTCCCCTGATATCCGCCGGCTGCCACGGCCGGACACCCTCGTCTGCCGCTGCGAAGACGTGCCGTTCTCCGCGCTCGCCGATTGCAGCGGCTGGACCGACGCCAAGCTCCACCGCCGCTGCGGCATGGGCGCCTGCCAGGGCCGCGTCTGCGGCGATGCGGCGCAGTTCCTGTTCGGTTGGACGCCGCCCGCGCCAAGGCCGCCGCTCTCGCCCGCGCGCATTGCCACGCTGGCCGGCCTCGCGGTCCCTGATGACGATGTGGACCGACAATGAAGCCGAAGAAGCAGCAGCAGCAAAAGAAAACAATGCCCCCCCCGAAGACCGCGCCCCGCCCCCTGCCCAAGCGACGGGCCGCCGACCTCGCCTACGACGCGATCGAGACGCTGCTCTCCACGCTGCAGCTGGAGCCCGGCAGCCAGATCGTCGAAGCCGACCTGGCCGAGCGCACCGGCCTCGGCCGCACGCCGGTGCGCGAGGCGCTGATGCGCATGGTGTCGATCGGCCTCATCGTGCAGCAGCCGCGCCGCGGCCTGCTGGTGTCGACCATCGACCTGGCCGACCACCTCGACGTGGTCCAGACCCGACGCGTGCTCGAACGGCTGATCGCGGCCTGTTCGGCGCGCCGTGCCACTGCGCTGCAGCGCAAGGAGATCGTGCGCTGCGCCGAACTGATGGTGAAGGCGGCCCATCGCGGCGACCTGAACGACTACATGCAGGCCGACCGTGCGCTCGACTTCGTCAACCACCAGGCGAGCCACAACGATTCGGCGGTGAAGGCGGTGACCCCGCTCATCGTTCAGTGCCGGCGCTTCTGGTACGCCTACCAGCACGAAGGCGAGATCGTGGAAGGCGCGAATGCGCACCTCGAACTCGCCCAGGGCATCGCGACCGGCGACGAAGCCGCGGCCATTGCCGGCGCCAACCGCCTGATGGACTATCTCGAGCTTTTCGCCCGGAAGATCATCGACAAATAGGCCTTGGACCGCACGGCGACGCCACCGAGGATCTACGCTTCGGCCGGGGGCGCCGGCTCGGGTCCGGGCCAGCCCAGCAGTTCGGCCAGCCGCTGCACGATCCAGCCGGCCTCGGCCACCGACACGCCGGCTTCGGGCGTTGCAAGCCCGGCATGGATGCGCCGCAGGATCTCGCTCTCCACCGGCACCTCGGTGTGGTGCTGGATCTGCGCATGGCCCACGAGGTGGCTGGCCAGGTCTTCGCAGATCTCGTAGCGCTCGCGCACCACGGCGATCGGCTCGCGTAGGCGCTGGCGCGCGTCGCTGTAGACCGCGAAGAACGAGGGCGGGATGAAGATCTGGTTGTCGTCGGACATGGCGGCCTTGGTTTTAGCGGGCCCAATGACAAAACGCGCCCGGGGGCGCGTTCGTCGTGGCTCCGAAGAAAGAGCCGCGGGGCTGGATCAGCCGCCCTTGGTGGGGCGCTTGCCCGGGTTCTTCTTGCTGCGCGTGGCGGTGCCGCGCTCGAGGCTGATCTTCTGGCCGCCACCGGTGCGAGGCGCGGTGTAGCCGGGCATGGGAGTCGGCTTCGGGCTGGCAAGACGGTCGGCTTCGGTACGGATTTTCTTGGGCATGGAAAGCTCGGATAAAAAGGATGTTCGACCCCCGATTAGGCCACATCGGCAGATTTCATCTGCCAAGCGCCGAAACGGAGGGCCATGGGAGGGATGTCAGGTCGACTGCGGTGTCAGCAGGCGCACCCTGACGCTCTTGCCTTTCACGCGGCCGTTGTCCAGCTTGCGTGCGGCTTCTTCGGCAATGCTGCGGTCCACCGCAACATAGGTCGAGTACTCGTTGACGTTGATCTTGCCGACCTGGTCCTTGGCATAGCCGCAGTCGCCGGTCAGCGCGCCCAGCACGTCGCCGGCGCGGATCTTTTCCTTGCGCCCGCCCACGATCTGCAGCGTGGCCATGGGCGGCGCGAGCGGCGCGCCCTGGGCCGGCGTGAGCTCGGCCAGTTCGTGCCATTCGGATTCGCGGCCCTGCAGCTGCTCGATCTTGCCGACGCTGCCCATCTCGTTCATGCTGGCCAGGTTCAGCGCCAGGCCTTCGGCGTCGCCCTGCTGGCCCACGCGGCCGGTGCGGCCGATGCGGTGGATATGGATTTCGGCGTCGGGCGTCACGTCGACGTTGATCACCGCTTCGAGCTGCGAGATGTCGAGCCCGCGCGCGGCCACGTCGGTGGCCACCAGCACCGAGCAGCTGCGGTTGGCAAACTGCACCAGCACCTGGTCGCGCTCGCGCTGCTCCAGTTCGCCGAACAGCGCCAGTGCGCTGAAGCCCTGCGCCTGCAGCACCTCGACGAGGTCGCGGCACTGCTGCTTGGTGTTGCAGAAAGCCAGCGTGCTGACGGGGCGGAAATGGTCTAGCAAGAGGCTCACGGCGTGCAGCCGTTCGCTGTCCTTCACCTGGTACCAGCGCTGGCGGATCTTGCTGCCTTCATGCTGCGCCTGCACCGTGATCTGCTGCGGGCTCTTCATGAACTGCTGCGCGAGCTTGGCGATGCCTTCGGGGTAGGTGGCCGAGAACAGCAGCGTCTGGCGCTCCTTCGGGCACTGGCGTGCCACCTTCACGATGTCGTCGAAGAAGCCCATGTCGAGCATGCGGTCGGCTTCATCGAGCACCAGCGTGTTGAGCGCCTCGAGGTTCAGGTTCTCGCGCTCCAGGTGGTCCATGATGCGGCCCGGCGTGCCCACCACGATGTGTGCGCCGTGCTCCAGGCTGGCAATCTGCCCGCGCAGCGCCACCCCGCCGCAGAGCGTGACCACCTTGATGTTTTCCTCGGCGCGCGCCAGGCGGCGGATCTCGGTCGTGACCTGGTCGGCCAGTTCACGCGTCGGGCACAGCACCATCGCCTGGATGGCAAAGCGGCGTGCATTGAGGTTGGCGAGCAGCGCCAGCGCAAAGGCGGCGGTCTTGCCGCTGCCGGTCTTGGCCTGCGCGATCAGGTCCTTGCCGAGCAGCGCCGGCGGCAGCGCGGCCGCCTGGATCGCCGTCATCTGCGTGTAGCCGAGCTGCGTGAGGTTGGCCAGCATCTGGGGCGAGAGCGCCAGCGTGGCAAAGCCGTTGTCGGCCTGGGGGCCGCCGGCTGTGGAAGGGGATGTGGTCATCGTTTTGCAGCCGAACGGCCGCAACAAAAACAAAGGCCTCGCCAAGCGCCCGTCGCACGGCGCTTGCAAGGCCCTTCGTCCGTCGCGGATCAGCGGCGAGGTGCGTTGTTGTTGCCGGAGTTGGTCGGCGGCGGGCCGCGACGCTCCAGGTGGCGGAAGGTGATACGGCCCTTGGTCAGGTCGTAGGGCGAGAGTTCGAGCGACACCTTGTCACCCGCCAGGATGCGGATGTGGTGCTTGCGCATCTTGCCGCCGCTGTAGGCGATCAGCTGATGGCCGTTGTCGAGCGTCACGCGGTAGCGCGAGTCGGGCAGGACTTCGGTCACTGCGCCGTTCATTTCGATCAGTTCTTCCTTGGGCATGTGTGATTACCTCTGAATTCTCGTTCGATGTGTGTTGGATATGAAGATGGGCGTGATTGTTTCAGCCCGCGCACGGCAAAGCGAGCGGCGCGCTGCGGGGGTGGCGTTCGCGCACCCAGCCGAGGCCCTGGGCGACGGCATAGCGTGCGGCGGCGGCGTGGCTGGCAAAGCGCGGCGTGAAACGCATCACGCGGTCGTGCATGCCGCTGCCGCGGCCGGAGCGGATCGAGACGGACGCGGCGAAATTGCCGTCGTCCTGATGGCGAATGAGCGGAGAAACAAGGTACTTGCCCACCGCGATACTGTGTTGAATGATGTCCATGAAGCCTGGGCACCCTGCGCGGAAAGTGTGCGCAAAATGCCAAAAAAATAATTGAAAACGGGCGTGGGCCGGCCGGAATGGCGCGGCGGACGCGCTATTCGCTTCAACAAGAACGAAGGCAGTGGTGGCAATCATGGGCGCCCGGTCTGGCGCTCCAACACACTGTGAAGCCGGCTTGAAAGAAAGAGGCCTGAAAAATCCAAGGGACGGTTCAGGTCAGCCGGCGGAGTGACGAAAAGTGCTTCGTCGTGGTATCGAAACGAACCCGACATTATAGCGCGCGGGGCATGACAGTTGCTTGCCTTAAAAACAACGTATCGGTGAATCAGGCATCAAACACCCGCCGGCCAAGTGTTTGATGCTATCAAAAATATAGCCGAAAAGCGCCTCAGCCGATCCCCAGCACCCGCTTGTTCGCGGCCACGTCCACGCCGCCCGCGGCAAAATCGTCGAAAGCCCGCTCCGCCACCCGGATGATGTGGTCGGCAATGAAGGCCGCGCCCTCGCGCGCGCCGTCCTCGGGGTGCTTGATGCAGCACTCCCACTCCAGCACGGCCCAGCCCGGAAAGTCGTACTGCGCCATCTTCGAGAAGATGGCGTTGAAATCCACCTGCCCGTCGCCCAGCGAGCGGAAGCGCCCCGCGCGGTTGATCCAGCTCTGGAAGCCGCCGTACACGCCCTGCTTGCCGGTCGGGTTGAACTCGGCGTCCTTCACGTGAAAGATCTTGATGCGCTCGTGGTAGTGGTCGATGTAGGCCAGGTAGTCGAGCTGCTGCAGCACGAAATGGCTCGGGTCGTACAGCAGGCAGGCACGCGGATGGTTGTTCACGCGCTCCAAAAACATCTCGTAGCTCACGCCGTCGTGCAGGTCTTCGCCGGGGTGGATCTCGTAGCCCACGTCCACGCCCGCCGCGTCGAAGGCATCGAGGATCGGGCGCCAGCGTCGCGCGAGCTCGTCGAAGGCCTCCTCGATGAGTCCCGGCGGGCGCGGCGGCCACGAGTAGAGGTACGGCCAGGCCAGCGCGCCCGAGAAGGTGGCGTGCGCCGCGAGCCCCAGGTTGGCCGAAGCCTTGGCCGCGAAGTGCAATTGCTCCACCGCCCACTGCTGGCGCCGCACCGGGTCGCCGCGCACCTCGGGCGCCGCGAAGCCGTCGAAGCCCGCGTCGTAGGCCGGATGCACCGCGACCAGCTGGCCCTGCAGATGGGTCGACAGCTCGGTGATCTCGAGCCTGTGCACGGCAAGAGTGCCCTTGACTTCGTCGCAGTAGGTCTTGCTTTCGGCGGCCTTCCTGAGGTCGAACAGGCGCGCGTCCCAGCTCGGGATCTGCACGCCCTTGTAGCCCAGCCCGGCGGCCCAGCCGGCAATGGCGTCGAGCGAATTGAACGGCGCTGCGTCCCCGGCGAACTGGGCCAGGAATATGGCCGGGCCTCTGATCGTTTTCATGGCTTGTCTTCCTTATTGGTCGTGGCGGCGTTGAAAGCATACTTGGCGTGTCGTCCGACCCCGTGCGAGAGGCCAAAGCGCCACAATGGACTTTCCTTTCCGCACAGCACGTCCTGCCCGTCCCGCGATGCCGCAACCAGTTTCCGCCCGGCTGAAGATCGGCTTGTCCGCCTGCTTTTCCCATGCCGATCCGGCGCGTTCGCTCTTCACCAACAAGACGCTGCAGTACGTCGAACAGTCCATCGCGCACTGGCTCATGTCGGCCGGTGCCATGGTGGTGATGGTGCCCTGCCCCACGGGCGAAACCGCGCGCGGCGACACCAAGCTCTCGCACTATGCCGAATGGCTCGACGGCGTCGTGATGCATGGCGGCGCCGACGTCTGGCCCGGCAGCTACGGCGAGGTGCCGCTGCAGGATGCGTGGGTGGGCGACCGCCTTCGCGACCTGTACGACCTGGCGCTGGTCGAGGCCTTCGAACAGGCCGGCAAGCCCATCTTCGGCGTCTGCCGCGGGCTGCAGCTGATCAACGTGGCCTTCGGCGGCACGCTCTACCAGGACATCGAGGCGCAGCACCAGCATCCCGAGGTCGTGCGGCACCGCGACCCGGTCACCTACGACCAGAACTTCCACCAGATCGAGATCGTCGAGGGCACGCGCCTGGCCAGGCTCTACCCCGAGGTGAAGACCGCCAAGGTCAACAGCATCCACCACCAGGGCGTGAAAGACCTGGCGCCGGGTTTCGAGATCGAGGCCTGGAGCCTGCCCGACCGCGTGCCCGAGGCCATTCGCCGCAGCGCCGACAGGGGCCGCAGCTACATCGCCGCCACGCAGTGGCACCCCGAATTCCACAAGTACGGCAGCACCGAAACGGTGGACGACACGCCCATCCTGCACGACTTTCTGTGGGCCTGCGCCACCGCGAAGGTCGCGCCGCGTACCCTGCCGGATGCGGGGCACGGCCGGATCCGCGACCGCGCGGCGCGGGTGCTGCGCCAGGCGCTGCTGCGGCGCTGACGGGCGCCCCGGCCGGCTAGCGCCGGTCGGATCGGTTCGTGCTGCCGCTCACGCCGGCATCGATGGTGCCGAACACCGTCACGCCGCTGCCCGACGGCGAGGCGGCGCGGTCGCTGCCGCCGGCCGGGCCCGTGCCGGCGCAGCCCGCCGCCAGGGCGCCTATCGCAATGGCAAGAACAGCGGCAATGAATGGCTTCACGGAAAACTCCAGGCAATGGTGGGACTTGCGGCCACTATAGGCCGGCGCTTTTTCGGCGCTGCAACAACACACCCGCGGGCGGCAGGGTTGTTGCCGGTCAGCGCGGATCGGTGGCCAGCAGCATCGCCACCATCGACTGCAGATCCTGCCGCAGCCGCGCCGCGCCCGCCTCGTCGAGCGCCAGCGTGGCCTCGTCCATGTAGAGCCTGCGGTTGACCTCGACCTGGATGCTGTGCCGGTGCCCGGCCGGCCGGCCATGCCGGCGCACCAGCTCCACGCCCTTGTAGGGATGGTTGTAGTCCACGCTGTAGCCGCACGCGCGCAGGTGCTCGCAGATCCTTTGCGACAGCGCCGGGTCGGCGGTGCTGCCGTCGCGGTCGCCGATCACGAAGTCCGCATGCACGAGGCCCGGGAAATCGGTGGCATGGCTGCCCGCCACCGCCGGCATCGAATGGCAGTTGATGTGGATGCTGTAGCCGTGCCGCGCATGCGCCGCGTCGATCGCCTCGGCCACCGCCGCGTGGTAGGGCCGCCAGCAGTTGTCGATGCGCGCGCGCACCTCGTCCACGCCGAGCAGGCGGTCGTAGATGGGCAGCCCCTCGTCGGTGAGCTTCCAGACCAGGCCCTTGCCGAGCCGCACCTTGGAAAGCACGCGCGGGTCGGTCGAAAGGGGCCCGGTCCACGGGCCGTCGAGCAGCGCGGTGTCCAGCTCGGTGGTGTCGCGGTTGGCGTCCAGGTAGCTGCGCGGAAAGTGCGCCTCGATCCACGCCGCGCCCATAGCGGGCGCAAAGGCGTAGAGCTTTTCGACGTGCGTGTCCTCGGCGCGGCGCAGCGTGGCGATGTCGCACACGGGCCGGAAGTCCTCGGGGTAGACGGTGCCGCTGTGCGGCGAATCGAGCACCAGCGGCGTGTGCCCGGCAACGCTCGTCACCTGGGCGCGGGTTTGGATCAGTTTCAGGACAGGATGCATAGGCGGGCGAGATCAGTCCAATCGGATGCGAGCGAAGGCGGCAACCTTCTTCATCTTCTCGATCTCGCTGTCGATCTGCTTGGTGAACTCGGCCGGCGTGGTGCCCGACGCATAGAGCCCCTGCAGCGCCAGACGCTCGCGCACCGAGGCGTCCTTCAGCGCCGTGGCCACGGCCTGCTGCATGCGCAGCGCGATGTCGGCCGGCGTGCCGGCGGGCGCCACCAGTCCGAACCACGACGGATCGTTGTTGGCCGGATAGCCGAGCTCGCGGTAGGTCGGCACCTCGGGCAGCACGTCGAGCCGGCTGCTCCAGGACACGGCCAGCGCCTTCAGCTTGCCCGCCTTCACGTGCGGCAGCGAAGAGGCCACCTGGTCGAAGTACACCGGCACCTCGCCTGCGAGCACGTCGTTGATGGCCGGGCCCGCACCGCGATAGGGGATGTGCACCATCGAGGTTCCGGTGCTGCTCTTGAAGAGTTCGCCCCACATGTGGCCGATGGTGCCGTTGCCCGGCGATGCGTACGACACCTTGCCTGGGTTGGCCTTCAGGTACTTCACGAGTTCCGCGAAGCTCTGCACCGGCAGCACCCGCGGGTTGATGACGACCACGCCCGGCGCCTTCACCAGCTCCGTCACGGCAACAAAGCCCTTGACGGGGTCGTAGGGCAGCTTCTGGTACACGGCCGGGTTCACGCCATGCGTGGAGAGCGTGGCCACGCCGAAAGAGAGGCCATCCGGCGCGGAGCGGGCCACTTCGGCCATGCCGATGGAGCCGCCGGCACCGGCGCGGTTGTCGATGACCACGGGCTGCTGGAGGATCTTGGCCAGCGGCTCCGACAGCACGCGCGCCGTGATGTCGGTGGCGCCGCCGGGCGGGAACGGCACGATCATGCGGATCGGCTTGCCCTGCTGGGCAAAGGATATTCCAGGAGCGACAGAAACAGCGGCCAGAGCGGAAAGAAGATGACGACGTTGCATGGGGGTTTTTCCAATGAGACGGAAGTAATGAAGCAAGAGTTGCTGCATTGCTTGAAGCAAAGGATAGACCAGCTAACATTCTGATTTGGAATGTTTTAATGGGCATCCAGCCATGTCGCTCCGCCGCCTCAACCCGCCGCTGAACCTGCTGCGCGCCTTTTCGACCGTGGTGCGCTTCGGCGGCGTCTCGCGCGCCGCCGAGGCGCTGCACCTGACGCAGGGCGCGGTCAGCAAGCAGGTGCAGGAGCTGGAGCGCTGGATCGGCGCGCCGCTGTTCGAGCGCAGCCGCAAGCGCCTGGCGCTCACGCCCGCGGGCGAGCGCTACGAGAAGGCCGTGCGCGCCGTGCTCGCGCAGCTGGAGGCGGCCACGCTGGAACTCATCACCAGCGGCGACGGCGGCGGCGCGCTGCACCTGTCCACCCTGCCTACCTTCGGCGCCAAGTGGCTGATTCCGCGCCTGCCCGACTTCCAGCGCCTGCATCCGCAGATCACGCTGCATTTCGTGCCCTTCGTGCATGGCTACGACTTCGAGCGGCCCGAGCTCGACTGCGCCATCCTGTTCGGCGACGGCCACTGGCCCGGTGCGCGCTGCCACTACCTGGCAGGGCGGGACGTGGCGCTGATCGCGCCGCGCGCGGAGCTGGCCGAAGCCGCCATCCGCACGCCGCAGGACGTGGCGCGCTGCACCTTGCTGCGCCACGTGACGGTGCCGCAATCGTGGCTGCAGTGGAGCGAGGCGCATGGCGTGCGCGGGCTCGATCCGCTGGCGGGCCCGCAGTTCGACCAGTTCCAGACCATGATCCGCGCGGTGATGGTGGGCATGGGCGTGGCGCTGGTGCCGCGCTGCCTGGTGCAGGACGAGATCGCTTCGGGGCTCGTGGACGAGCCGCTGCCGGGCGGCGGCTACCGCGGCGACCAGGGCTACTGGTTCTGCTACCCCGAGGGCCGCGGGCAGCTGGCCACGCTCGACCATTTCCGCCGCTGGCTGCTGGCGGATGCCGATCGCAGCGCGGAGGAAACGCCGCCGGTCTTCGCCTGACCGGCGCGCGGCGGGCTACTCGGGCTTGGCGCCCGACGCCTTCACCGCCCCGCCCCAGCGCTGGATCTCGTTCGCCACGAAGCGGTCGAACTCGGCACCCGTGGTGGGCGCGGGCTCGGAACCCCGGTCGCGAATGAAGCGCGCCATCTGCTCGCTCTTGAGGATCTCCGTCACTTCCTGGTTCAGCCGCGCCGTGATCTCGGCCGGCGTGCCGCGCGGCGCCATCAGGCCGAGCCAGCCCACGGCCTCGAAGTCCCTGGTGCCGGCCACGCCGCTTTCGCGCACGGTGGGTACGTCAGGCAACTGCGAGGAGCGTTTGGCCGAGGTCACCGCCAGCGCCACCGCCCTGCCCGACTTGATGTGCGGCAGCGCGGCCGTCACCGAATCGACCATCAGCGGAATCTGGTTGCCCAGGAAGTCCGACTGCGCCGGCCCGCTGCCGCGGTACGGAATGTGGGTGATGAACACATGCGCGGCCGACTTGAACATCTCGCCCGACAGATGCTGCGTGCCGCCGATGCCCGCGCTCGCATAGCTCAGCCGGCCGGGCTCGGCCTTGGCGCGTGCGGCCAGGTCGGCCATGCTGCGGATGCCGCTTTCGGGCGTGGCCAGGAACACCAGCGGCACCGTGGCGATGAGCGAGATGCCCACCAGATCCTTGCGCGGATCGAAGCCCGGCTTGGCATAGAGCGTCTGGTTCACCGCCATCGCGCTGCCCGCCACCACCAGCGTGTAGCCGTCGGCCGGCGAGCGCACCACGAACTCGGTGCCGATGTTGCTGCCGGCGCCGGCCTTGTTGTCCACGATCACCGGCTGGCCCAGCCGCTTGCCGAGCTGCTCGGCCAGTGCGCGCGCGAAGATGTCGGTGGCCTGCCCGGGCGGGAAAGGCACCACCAGCTTCACGGGCCGGTCGGGCCACGCCGCGGCCTGCGCCAGGCCGGCCGCGCCGGCAAGCAGCAATGCCGCGGCGCCGGCCGCCAGGCCAGCGGCGAAATGCCTGCGCCGCGCCGTCATGGCGCCGACAGGTGCTTGCCCACGATGCCCGCGAGTTCGAACATCGTCACCTGGTCCTTGCCGAACACCGGCTTGAGCTTGGCGTCGGCATTGATCGCGCGCTTGTTCTGCGCGTCCTGCAGGCCGTTGGCCTTGATGTAGTCCCAGAGCTTCTTGATGACCTCGGTGCGCGCCACCGGTTCGGCGCCGATCACCGCGGCCAGCGAGTCGCTGGGCTTCAGGCCCGCGCCGGGCTTGCGCGGCGCGGCGGCCTTCTTCGCGGCCGGCGCCTTCTTGGCGGCGGGCGTCTTCTTCGCCGCCACCTTCTTGGCCGCCGCGGTCTTGCCCGCCGGCGCAGCCTTGCCGAAGGTCTTGCGCGGCGGGAACTTGCTGCCGCCTTCGCGCGGCGCGAACTCGAAGGTCACCTTGCCCTCCTCGGCGTTCCAGGTCAGGAAGGCCTTGAAGGCGCGGCGCGTGCGCATGCTCACGAACTTGTCGAGCAGGTCAGTCTTGCCGGTGGCCAGCAGCTTTTCCATCTGCGCGCGCTCCACCGGCTGCTGCAGGATGATCTTGCCGGTCTTGAAGGTGCAGCTGGGCGTCGGCTGCGCGGTGGTGGGCACCGACTTCTCGCAGACGTAGTTGCTGCCGTGCTCGAACACCGGTGCGCCGCAGACCGGGCACGGGCCCACCGTGTCCTGCTCGCTGAAGTCGACGATCTCGCCGGTGTCGCCGTTCTTGTCGTCGCCGAAGTCGAACTCCAGCTTCCAGTTCTTCGCTTCCTCGTCGTACTTCAGGACGATCTCGGAGGTGAAGGGCCAGCCGGCCTTGGAGCG
>Ga0307514_10003865_pt1 | contig 14077 bp, 14 predicted proteins | sample 16_EM_MG_FD_203088 | JGI IMG/M metagenome (GOLD analysis project Ga0307514, IMG submission 203088) | Populus trichocarpa ectomycorrhiza microbial communities from riparian zone in the Pacific Northwest, United States - 16_EM | ecosystem: Host-associated > Plants > Roots > Unclassified | place... | reverse complement strand
GTCTGGGATCGATTTGGACTCGTGGTAGCCTCTGGGGGTGGAGAGCCTTGAGCTTGTGTGCTGGATGTAGCCTGTGGAGGAGGGCCAGTCCGGGATCTTGGGGCAGTGATTTGATGGCCATTTTGTGGAACAGACGGAGTCGGTGAAAGGGTAGTTTTTTTTTTTTTCCTCTCATCTCCATCATAACTTGACAAAGCAGCCTTGGCTAGCTTTTGATACACGTCAACGGCAGCTTCCGTGCCAGGCCACTTGTAAGCCAGGCCGGATAATACTGATATGCTGGTATCCAGGTAAGCTTTGATGGTTTCTTTCTTGTGCACCTTCCGTATCTCTTCTGAACAACAGCACCATATCATTGTAGTAATTGTCATCGAAATCTGGTATATGAAGACAAAAGTGACATCAACAGAGCGGTTATCAAACATCTTCTTTTGTAGAGCTACATTTCTGGCCGCGGAGTTGTAGCAAATCAGCGTTGCCTCAACTGATGGTTCGGGTATTTGTGGACTGGGTCGGTATAAGAACATGATGAGATTATTATATCTAGTAAGTATACGTTAGAAGAAGCTTTAAGTCAGGGTTTGTGAAGCAAACCTATGGATGAACCTGGTATATAGTTAGACCAAACTTTCACTGGAGGTATCAAGGTTACTCACCAATCGCTCGTCAAACCACTTCCATGGTCACTTATAGGTGCTGCTTTCTTCCAGGCCTCTATTTTGGCATTCATTTCTGAAAACCATGGATCTGTATCATCCTTTGGTGTAGGCCGTGGGTTTTGATACAGTGTTTGTCTAATTTGTGCTTGAAGCCGTCTTAATCGGAAAAAGTGCATTGATATAAGCTTCTTTGGGGATTTGGGAGCTGGGAGGATGCCATCTTTTGTAATATACTGATCTTCCACTGGTTCATAAAATTTGACATCGACATAGCCATCCATGGTTGCAAAGCCAGAAGGTCTTCCAAGAACATGGGAGAGGCCATACCTATGCCACCTTTAGCTCCAGTAGAGAATAAGACTCTCAGGGCTACTCACTCAAAGGAAGCTATAGTCCAGAATAGCCGTCGTCTGAGATCCATGGTGATTGGGTCCAGGGGAACATCACTCAACATAATGGTTTTCTCCTGTGAGTAGCCAAGTTGTATACAGAGCCTTACTACTATGCCCACAACGTGGTACACCTGTAGGACTTAAAGTTAGTCAATTTTGAGATGATTAGGCACTTTTTCATCGCCTTACAGCGGTTCGAGTTGGGGTCAACAACGAATATGAACACATGAGAGCTAAGCATTGTAGTGTAGCCATGTCCATTGGCTCCATGATATCTTCAAGATGCTCAAAAGAAGCTAAGTAATAACTGTCCGCTAGTTGTGCATAATTGGGCGAGAGCTTTTGCATGCTGATAGCAAGCACATTCTTCAGTTGGAAAAGTTTGAATGGATCTGTGTCTCCCTTGTCATAGATATCATCGATGTATCCCAGGAATGTTGGCTCATGGAGTATCGGAAGTATGAATTGGGCTAGCTGGTTGATAAGCCTATCCCTAGGGAGAATTGGGCATGACATGAGTCGCCTCACCTTTCTGTAGAAATAACTCGACCAGCCGATCTGTAACTTCACGACTAGGAAGTTTTGGTGCTGCACCAGGTGCCACTGGGTTTGGTATATACACACCAGGTGTACCAGCAATTCGCTGACCCTGACGAAAATTATTCCGATGTTCCTTGATCTCTTTCACTGATTCTTTCTCCAGATGCTTCCTTGCGAAGTCGATCACTAATCGAGTCATCGTTATCCCACTAGATGTTCCTACGAATCGAGGCTCCCCTTTCTCGTCGTCAAACTTTACCATCCCCACTCCCCTGACCAACTCTCCAGTATCAGGTTGCTCAACGTCACCCAACATGGCCTCTTTTTGGGCAATTTGTGCCTCAAGTTCACGTACTTTTGCTTGCAAGTGTAAAACATAGCTCCTGGGTATAGTTTTTTGTTTTGCCGAATCGAAAAACTCACAGTGAGCACCACTGCGCTCGCAGGGCCCACATTTTGGTAGACTCGTGTCGCAGCGAGTTTTTCGCTGTTCAACAGTAAGATAGTGAATGCATGCTCCATGGTGCTTAAAAGGCTTCTTCTTACATTTCTGCATCTTGTACAAGCGGTCAAGGTATGGTATAGTTTTGGAGGACCCGACCCTGCCTGTGAAAGTTCACCTGGGCTTCCACCACTGCCTGTCCCTGTGCCTTTGCGGTTTCCGTCCCCTGACCCTATTGCTCGCTTTCTGGTGGGGTCCTTGCCTTCCATTGACCAATCCCGAAATGCACACGGTTCAGTATCAATGATGCGAATGTGCACTGGTGGTGTAGTAGAGTAAAACAGCAATAGAGGCTTGACAATATATGAAGGTTTTGGGTCCTGGAACAGCTGTCAATAGAGAACGGATACCATACACACAATTTATATCAGGGATGCGCTGAAGCTGGAATATGGATTTTCCTTTTGGGTATATGATATGTTTGTAGTTGCACCGGGAATACTGTAACACTAAAACAGTGTCCAGAATATCTCTTTGGCTGGTGTTGGAAGTCACACAACTATTGAAGCAGGGAGTGAGGTCTTAGGTTTCCTCACGACTTATGCCGGGATTCCACTAGGTGATCAGGGATAGTAATATATAGTGTCCGCGGCCTAGATATAGGTATAGGATTGACACTGTACTGTATGCTACCATGCCGGAAGTCAAAGCTACCGGATACCTAGATGGAGATGGTGGTGCTGCAGATTGCGAACTGATCACTTGTTTCCCGCTTATGGGTAGTCTGGGTGGCGCCTCATGGGCGAATGAGAGATGTGGTTAGCCCTGCAGCAGCAGGGGTATTGGGGTAACACTTTTGCTTGCGAGCTTACCATCGGCAGTGCTCTTGCTTTCAAGGAGGGGAGCCTTCTCTACTGTGAAGTGGGTCACATGGCACATGGAACCTTCTGTGAAAAGCAAATATAATCTCAAGGCGTTGGGCTCGGAAGTTATATTGAGACACCGGCGAGACTGGGGCAATGAACATTGGAGTCGGATCACAAAGAGCAAAAGTCGGTCGTACCAGTCCCGTGAGTCTCGGCCGTGCTGTCTCTCTGCAGGTTTCGCCCCTTCCATCATGACAGGTGCGCTTTAAGTATCACTGTAGCCAATCCCTGCCTCCGACCAAGTCCATCTACTATCACTTCATCCTGTACAATGTCGCTGCCCAACTGCTCTGGGTCACTTTGCACTCTTGCTCCACCACCTGGCCGATCACTTTGTGGCATAGCAGCCGTTTGGCAATTTGCAATCCGTTCCAAGTCGCATGCAGCAGCAGTACTATTCCGATAGCCCCGCTCCAACCCGCCAGCTCAACAGATACCACGGCCATCACCCGGTCACATACCCCCAGTGTCTGACTCTGCTGCCCACACTAGCACGAAGACGCAAGTTACGCAACTCCTCCCAACCAACCTCCCCCAACTCACAAAGCCTGGCGACACCCCCTCACTGCACCGCCGGCCAGTAACCCCCCCCGGCAATATGGAATACACCCCTATAGCGACCTTGACCCTATGGACTGGAATTCAAAACATGTGAAGAGCTTCTTTAAAGACAATCAGAAGAAATACTGTCTCAATGTCAAGCACATTCAAGTCTTAGCCCATGAAGAGGTCTTTGGACATGTATTTCTTGCATTGACTAGAGAAGGTCTCCATGGAGATCCCTTCCATCTGGCAGATGGCATGGCAAGAGCCATCATTGATAGTTTAAAAACCACAGGGTAAGTTCTCATCTATCACAAATAATGTCTTATTCTAGCTGTAATACAGGAATTGAATCATCTGTAAAAGATACTTATGAATTTGAATTGATTGTTGAACCAAGAATGAAATCAATAATTTTGAAACTGAATATAGATATTACAATACTAGTGCATTAATCATTAATAAATATTCTAAATTGATTCTTCATTTACTTTTACTTGGAGTATATATCCACCACTGCAATTGGCACTGGAAGTAAGGTATTCAGTGATTTTAAGGACCGGCCAGTATAAATAAGAAATGCCAATGTTATTCTGCCAGCACCCCACCCCACCTGCTGAGGGATACAAAGAGAAGCCCAGCTTGTGCTTTTCTAAAGCAGTTGTTGACTGCACCATCCAATAGTTCAGGAATAAATACAAAAAAGTTTTAAATCCCCATGCCAGAACGAATTCAAGCAAAGATCTGGTTCAATGGCGGCCCATGTCAAATCCGATATCGGTCCTACCTATCCTGTGAACTTTGGTGTGGGATACATATACCCACGCAAGGCAACTTGCCACCTACCTATATACAGTCTCGCCACAGACGTTTGTACCTATATACAGAAATGGCATAGGCTACAGAGCCTGAAGTTGAAATGTCGCGGCCTTGCGGCCAACTCTTCATCTTCACTTTGGCGGCTTAAAGATTTTTTCTTTTTTGGAGTCTACAGTATACGCCTTTCCCCCGAAGGGAGAGCTTAAATTTTTTTTTTTTTTTTTTTTTGAAGTCTATGCGCCTTTCCCTCGAAGGGAGCCTTAGGCTATGAGGCTGGGCTTAAAGAAAATTTTTTTTTTTTGAGTCTATACGCCTTTCCCCCGAAGGGAGCCTTAGGCTATGAGGCGGGGGCTTAAAGATTCATACCATCGTTACGCTGATATATGTACTGTACATACATGCAGGTTGAAGCAGGCTGATTGCTCAGCATGCATGTACTCCTACGGCTTGAACGTAAGAAAAAGGAAACCAACCATTTTAATCAACCTGCTCCATCCAGCGGGCCACTTCTAGGAGCAATTTTTTTTGGAGTCTATACGCCTGTGGAGCCTAAGGCTAAGAGACGGCTTGTAGGGGCATTACTAGTGGGCTATGAATATCAAGAATTATTTTGATTAATCGTAGATTTATATACATATACTCGTTGGCAAGCAGAACTTTTGGCATGTTATGTATCTATAACTCCATGCGTACAGTGCATGCAACCGATATAACACCACCCACATACATTCCTGGAGCGGATGCAGAGTAGCCTGCTGGCTGAGGTGTTTGTTAACCTTACTGCCCACCCAAATCCAGTACCAGTCCGAATAGGGCTGCAATGCTGATTCGTCCATTCCTCCAGAGTAATCAGATACTTTTTCCCAACGGCAAAAGCAACTAAAACATGCACAAGAATCCACCATATTGCGAAGTAGGGAAATTCCAGTTTTGCTCATCTTCCCCTCTGCCACACTGGCCATTGCAAGAAGGACGTCCATCTGCAAAGCCATCCAGTAGGGTCGGGAGGACCAGAGTGTGGCTACATCACCTAGTCACCATAGAAACCCGAGAATTATGCAAGTTGAACCAAGTCAGGGAAAAGCTTTTCATGGCAGCAGTGCATGGTGTGGTGCATGTACATGTACATGCTGCAAGTGCTTGATTAGTTGCATGATGCTTCCTGTGTAAGGTACATACATGTACAGTACGGTACGTATGTCAACTGATCCACGAAAAGCTACCTACTGCTAAATCAATCCAGTAGGATGAAAGCACTTATTGTTCATTTATTGTAGTATGAACAAACATAATCTGCCACTTCAATGGAGCCAATCATTGCACATCTCTGCCCGTGTTGGGACAGGAGATCAATGTTGAAGTCAATTTGACAGCAGCCTGCACACCTATATTAGTAACTTGACTGCATTGCCAACCTCTTGTACAGGACGTACCTCTGAGCGAGACTAGGTACAGTACCCCCCCATTACCGGAATGATCTGGTGGGCACCGGGACGGCCCCACCTGCGCCATAAGCCTCCATGACTTCGAGTGCACGTGCAAGGTGAGTAAGGCCGCGTAGTGCCAATTTCACCTGGCCAATAGTATACAGTCTAGTGATTTGCGAGAACTAAACCCGATATGGGTTATTCTTGGCATATGTTCACTTCGGCTTACATAGATCTTGTCTTGCTATTGTAACAACTGCAGAGAGATATGGACGACGATTTCGACGACTTTGGAGCTGCGGACGATGCAGCATTGACAAAGGCTCTGGAAGAAGCCGAGCGACAAGCTGCACAGGCCAAAGTATCATCTAGCACCACCGCCAACAGAACGACATCTGCGGTGGGGGGGCCACAAGTAACTGTTCAGCAACCACTCCCACAAAAGATAAACCGACCGACAGGTACTAGTTCCATTATTGTCAGCACACGACAGGTAATTTGATGACCCCGCAATTCATTCACGAAATGCAATGGATATCCCTCTAGCCCTTGATATACCTATATATCCCCATTGGTGATTTGTCTTTGCTTGTTTTTTGAGATTTTCATACCCAAAAATGCATTAAGGCTTCACTTTTCCATATTGCCAGGCACACACCGCAGATCATTCCGGGAGATTAAAAACAAGGAGCTTCCCTTGACAGCCGCATTCTTGCCTTCGAGGATTTCTGCTTTTTTCCTCTCATTAATACCCTGTCGTGTTACCATGTCGGCCATGGGATTGTAGCAGGCGGTGTTGCTAAACCTTCGTTATTGTTGTATTACATGCCCTAAAGCGTCCGGTATTTGTGGAGGTACTCCCTGTCAAGCGGGCCAACCCAAAGTATTACTCCTACAATCTACAACCTGCTGACATCTTATTGGTTTTAGAAAGGAAATCCAGTTTTGACATATATCAAGAACGTCCCCTGGGAATATGGCGACATTGTACCCGATTACGTGGTGGGAAAGACAGCCTGTGCATTGTTTTTGAGGTACGCCTGCAACGATTCCATTACTTTTTTTGAGAATATTGTACAACCATCGCGATGCACCAACCGGTGGTAATTTTTGATAAGTGCTAACTTTTGAACCATACGATGGGTCTAAAGCCTGAAATACCATAGTATGTCAACTTGAGTTGTCTTGGCGGTATAGTGGTGGTATGTAGAGCAAAGCCAGCTGTATTGACACTTTTCGTATTTGGCAGGGCTACACCCAGAATATATCTACAGCCGGGTCAAGCTACTCGGACACAGCTACAGCCTTCGTATCCTTCTTGTCATGGTTGATATTGTATGCTCCTGACTCTCACCCAGTGCAAGGTTTCTATGGATCCTTCCTTACCAAGAGAGCAGGAAAACCATCAAGCCTCACTCCTAGAGCTTTCAAAGGCCTGCCACCTCAATGACCTCACCCTGATTTTATCATGGACCTCCGCTGAAGCGGGGCGCTACCTCGAAAGCTACAAGTCATTCGAAAATGCTGCACCAACTCTGATTCAGGAGAAGCCTAAAGCGGACTATACATCCCGCATGGTTGATGTATGTACTTCTGTAAGGAATGTGAGTAAGAAGGATGCTGTTAGCTTGGTAACGACGTATGGGAGTGTAAGGGCAGCATTAAATGCGGAAAAAGAGGAAATAATACTTATCCAAGGGTGGGGAGAAAAGAAAGCAGAGAGGTGGGAGAAGGCTGCGAGGGAGCCTTTCATGGTAAGGAAGGGAAGAAAGGAAAGCGAAATGCCAAATACGAGGTGTGAAGGCCGTCAGAGACTAGAGGCAGATATTGGGTCCAAGCGGGGAGATGTGGCGAGGAGGTTGGGGATTATGGCCCTACCAAAGGCGATGATGCAAGAACCAGCTGTGTTAGTCGGCAGTGACGGTGAAGATTCTATAATAGCCGAGAGGGAGCTGGAGCGGGAGGCACCTGAAAAGGGCGTTGATGGAACCGCCAGTGGTGGTACAGGTACTGTTCGGGGCCATGAAAAAATCATGGACGCACTTGCAAAGCTGCGGGCTGCGGGCTAGTTGGTACCCGTGAAGTGCATTATTGCTGGGGACCTATTAATAAAGAAGATTACACGCTATAACAGCGCCCATTTTGTCATTTCAGTGAATGGTTAGCAGGACAAATATTACCCTGAGCTGCAAATCTGGTATTTCAGGTTTAAAAAAAAGCAATATACTAAAGGTGCAAAATCCAACCACCCTCAGCCACACAGTTTGGTTGCCACACAGTTTGGGTGCCACATACCTTACCAAGTACGGTAAGTACATAACAAAAGAGGCCCCGTTTCATTCTAGGCTGGCGGTCCCGCCGTTCAATGAGAGATTTTTGTGACACGACTCTGCTGGCGCCAGCCCTACTCTTCAAATGTGGATATTCGCCTAACAGCCCTGAAACGTAAATCAGTGTGGTGATGTACCAGTACCTAGTCACCAGCATGTTGTTCCGTGTGTAAACCCAATCCTTAAAAGGTGCGGGAACGGATAGTCTAAGGCTGGAAAGGCATATAGACTTCAAAAAAAAAAAAAGTACCTAGCCACTGCGACGGTGGTACCTGCAGGTGTCCTGCATAAGCATCGCTTCGCCAATAGGTTAGCCACTCTGTTTCCAGCTGGTGCTCCGACGATTATTCCTGTTCTTGACTTGATACCCATTGCTGCTATTTCTATCTACTCTATACCCATTTTGAGAACTGTTTCTGGTCTTGACAGTGAACATCTCGTTGACAATTGGTCGTTCAGTAGCTTGATACTCGCGTTTGAGAATTGATCGCCACAACCTCATCTGGCCATGAGTGGACTGTTGGAATACGAGGCTGGTGGGCTCGTAGCCAACCACGCCAAACGGGGATTTTCTGCTAGGAGAATTAATGCAGATCCCACGAAGCCACAGAGTTTCAGGAATGACTTTCTCAACAACATGGCTATTTTCAATACCCTATGATATTGACTTATCCTGAGATGCTACATGACTACCCTATTAAGCTTAATTCAGGTTCCGCAGTGTTGGGTCAAGTTGAGCATGAGGTGTACGTATGTTGAGCCCCACGCAAGAAGTATATATCCTGCCCTTCCCGCCGCTGGAGGTTGAGTTCTTCAGCAAGCAAGCTACCCAGCAATCACTACAAACTCAGCTTCCTTCTTACGAGTTTCTTTCCCTTTCCTTTTCATTTTTCCTTTTCCTTTTCCTTCTTCCCTTCACAAACAGGACTGGTCCTGGAAACACTCCCTTCTTCGTCTCATTCTTATACCAATTTATCAACTATCCTTCACATATATTCCTGAATATATTTCCTCAGTATGCTATTCAAATCTTCCTTCCTCCTTCTCCTCCTAGCGGTAACTGCTAGTACTGCCCCTACATCTGTCAGAGGCCGAGGTCCCTTACCAGCTCAGAGAGGTGCGATTGTCCAAGTAAAGAGGGATTATGACAATGTGGTGGACACTCCTCACCATGGTACGGACGGGCAGACTAGCCGCCCTGGGTACGGAAGAGGCCCACCTACTCCTACCAACGATGATCAGAAAAAGAATAAGCCGGGAAATAAGCATGACAAGCCTCAGAATAAGGAGCAGAAGCCCAAAACTACCTGCACAAAGAAAAAAAGGCCAACTCCAACTAATCAATCTGGAGAGACGACAACTAATCTCCCAGGCAACGACAATACATATGCCCCCGAGAACCCACGGAATACCAATCAAAGTGGACCTGGCCCAAGCCCAACTGCTCCTCCAACTGGCCCGGAAGTCACTCCACCTGGACCGTCTCCCACTGAACCAGGGCAAACGGATTCTCCCTATGGTGGAAACACTGATACCCCCGGTAATGAGACTCTTCAGAATACTGAAGTTGGGCCAAGCCCCACGACCCCAACTGGACCAGAAGTAACTCCACCAGGACCATCTCCCACTGAACCAGTGCAAACGGATTCTCCCTATGGGGACACTGATACTCCCGGCAATAAGACCCCTCGGAGTACTGAAGGTGGCCCAAACCCAACGGTTCCAACTGGTCCGAAAGTCACTCCACCTGGACCATCGCCCACTGAACCAGCACCAACTGATGTCCCCTATGGTACGGAGAGCCTTCAGAATACCGAAGTTGGACCAAGCCCTACTGGACCAAACCCTACGGCACCAACTGGACCAGAAGTAACTCCACCCGGACCATCTCCCACTGAGCCAGTGGAAACAGATTCTCCTTATGGTGGAAACACTGATACCCCCGGTACCGAAACTCTTCAGAATACGGAAGTTGGACCAAGCCCCACGACACCAACTGGGCCAGAGGTAACTCCACCCGGACCATCTCCCACTGAACCAGTACAGACGGATTCTCCCTATGGTGGAAACACTGATACTCCCCTCAATAAGACCCCTCGGAGTACTGAAGCTGGTCCAAGCACAACGACTCCAACTGGCCCAAAAGTCACTCCACCTGGACCATCGCCTACTGAACCAGCACCAACAGATGTCCCCTATGGTACGGAGAGCCTTCAGAATACCGAGGTTGGGCCAAGTCCTACAACACCAACTGGACCAGCAGTAACTCCACCCGGACCATCTCCCACTGAGCCAGTGCAAACGGATTCTCCTTATGGTGGAAACACTGATACCCCCCACCATAAGACCCCTCGGAGTACTAAAGTTAGCCCAAGCCCAACGACTCCGATTGGACCGAAAACCACTACTACCCAGCTGGCCCCGCCAACAGAGACTCCCTATGATAGTAACACCGATACTAGTGGTCCACCACCACCACCACCCACAACCGACGACCCACCATCCGATAATACCCCATATGCCCGTCGCCGTCGCACTGGGCAGCTCCATGGACGATTCCCCGCCCCCATTAAACAATCCAACTATATCGTTCAGGAAGGGCAAGAATGAGAGGGAGGTGAGGGTGGAGGTTTGGAAGGGCTACGCGGCACCGGGGAGAGGTGATGTGTCCGGAGAAGATGATTTGGAGTGGAATGATACTGGCGCTTATGGAAATGGATAGGGTTAGGTGGATGGATTGGGATATAATGAATGAGCGGAATTGGTAGTTTTGTAACACTTGTCATTCACTATATTAGCATGTTTTTTTTTTTTTTGCATATAGCGAAGCATAAGCAATGAAAATAAATAACCACTACTACTGGTATCAAATTCCATACCAGATTCTCCCAGGCCCAAAAAGTGCACACATCCCAAAAAAAAGCGAAGCACGATAATCCACATAACCGTCACTCTTACAAGGAACCTCGTAAAAGATTTTATGTAAACTCCAATCGAAACTGAATAATAAACCCTTCCCTTTCATCCCATCCCCTTCTCATTACACCCCTCTACTCCCCCCCATGGTTAACATGCACATCCTCCGGGCTCCTCTCATCATACCCATAGAATGCCACATTTCCAAAATCTGCTGTCGTGATATGTCCACTAGGATTATACACCAGCCCATTCGCACCTGGATTATTCATAGCAGCAACCGCGATGCTGTATTCAGGCCACTCCGCAAAGTCGAAAGTAAGTCTGTTGTCGAGCGCAGCTTGGGAGATGGGGTTGCTGAGGTGTGTTGGAATGGAGGGGATTGGCGGAAGGTGAGTTTGGGTGTGGAGGGGCTGGTGTTGGGGCGCATAGTGCAGGTTTTGGTGCTGTTGTTGTTGTTGTTGGTGTTGCTGCTGCTGCTGCTGCTGCTGCTGCTGCTGCTGCTGTTGGTGGGGGCGGGATTGTATTGAGTTCTGCTGTTGTTGTGACTGTGGTTGAATAGTTTGTGGTTGTTGTAGGGGTGGAGCGTTCAGTAGGAATTCATCCATCTTCTGTTGTAGTCTTGCAAGCATATAACTAGCTTCTTGCCGGAACTGATCCCGTAAACCTTCTGCATCCTGCCATCTGATCGTCATAGCACTCAAGACATACGTTGTTGCCTTGATACCCTCCATTGCTGTACCAACATTAGTTTCATTGAGTACCACATCTTCATTATGCCAGAGAGCATGTAGCAAATTCATTCCCACATAATAAGTCCTCAACGCGTCATGGAATGTATACACAATTCGGTTATTAGGGTCTGACAGTATCCGCCGGAACTTGATTGCATATTGTACGCAATGCTTGAATATCGCTGTGAGTGCTTCCTCGCAAGGTTGAGGCATTTTGGGACATGGGGCAGAGGCATAAACGTAAAGGTAATGCCATTCGAGGGTTAACCAGTCCCTATTAGCTTTCGTTATTGACTCTGGCATGGCTTCGAGCCATTTCTCAAGCTCCTCACGGCGCGGATGGTAGTCAGGCTTGGGGTCTGGGGATGGCTCAGGGCCAGTGTGATATAGCTTCTGATACCATACAGATTGGTGCTTTCGGAGTTTGAATAAGTGGACTGCGGCGGCTAATGGTGTTAGACTCCCCTCAAGGGTTATGTGTTTAGGACTGGAAATATCCGGCACTTTGGGAAGTTGCACATCCACTGAATCGTCTGAAAATGAGAACGGTCGTTGCAAAACCATGCTTATGGATCTGGCTTGGTGCTTAGTATATATATCTTGCAGTAATGCCAAGAGTGGAGGAAGGTTACCTGTCCATGGCATACACGCAGTAGAAAATCTTCCGCCTCAGGTCCAATTCTGCCGGTTTCAACTTGAGCACTTTCTGTGGCTCATTGTGTAGACCAATATCAACCAAGATTCTAGACGCAATACCTATTAGATACCAGCTGTTGAAGTGTTGTGGTTCTAGCATTGAGTACTGCGCGAGTAAAAGAGTGGCTTGAACACCATTGATATTTGCTGGTGATATGACTCCTGGTGCGTATTCCAGCGCAGACTTCACAAAGCAAGCCGCATTATGGGCGGCTGCGGAATCTCGGCTCCGAGATAATGACATCGTCCCTATTCCAAGAACCATATAGACCATAAAACAATCGAATGCTGATGCTGACTTTTCGTCCCGATATACTGACTCCAGGGAGCCAAAGAAGCTGGTTTCTGAGAAACATGGCATAAGGGTATATATCTTGTCAAAGTAATGCTGTATCAGTTGCGTGGCAGTATGCCTGGATGGCAAGGGTGCCTGGAGTATATTGTCCAGAGATTTGGAAGAAGCTGAAGCCTTGAGAACAAGCTTACAGAAAGTAACCTTCTCCGTCACTCCATGAAAATCTCGAGTACACGCACTTATTTGGCTATCTGGGGTATTAATCCTCGAAGTGAAGGAACTGGAGCTTTGGTGCACTCACAGAAATCCTAGATCGGCTACCAGATCTTCCATTTCAGCATCCTCAGCACCCTTTTTAGCCCGCCGCATAGCAGTTGAACTCAGGTTCAGCACCTCATCTGATATATTCATAAGTGTATATTAATTCATGGAGTTTGGATCGTTACCGTACCATCTTCCGTCTGGGCCCCAAGCTTCGGAGTTACCGCACGACCGTCAAACATGGCGATTGACCCCCTTCGGTTGTTGAGTGATGCAAGTCTTTTCTCCAACTTCTCGATACGGGATTCAAGAGAGGCCACATAGCTGGTATTAGATGTCAATACCACCAGTGAGGCCGAGTAGTGAGAGAGAGTAGCTACTGACCTCCGTTCCTTCCCCCGAGCAAACTGGTCGCTTCCTCCAGTACATTCGTGTGCTTTTCCGGACCGTTCACAGGCTGTACATGCTGGCAGTTTTCCGTCGCACTTCCATGGCAAAGTCAGTTAAATGAAATTCGAGGACCCTATCAAGAGTGGTATGCTAACCTTCACTTTTGCACCTCGACATCTTGAGCACGCACTGACCGGACGACTGACACGCAGCAATGGGGATGTAAGGGATGATTCCATGGGATCGATAATTTTCTGAAACAAAAATCTATTCTTATGATGCACACAGGCGTGCACTTGACGATATCTGAGATGTTAAGATCAACAAGGCTGTGGGTAACAGACGCTACTAGGATTGCCAGTGACATACATACGCAGCTTCAAAATGCGGCTCACTTTCAGCGTGGTAGTAACACGGCCTCTGAATTCGAAAATATCCTGCGCCTGGCCAATCCGACTTATAGGGCAACCTGCTACAAGATATTTCTCGGGGCTTGAGTTCCACGTCCTCTCGGCTTTGATCTGTCTGGGCACTTGCTCATCCCGGCACTTATGGTTCGGGAGGTTGAATCCCTGTGTTTCCTGTAGGTACTCCCAGAAGGGTAGAGCAGACAAAGTGAACTTGGAGCCTTCTTTCTGTAAGGATGCGAGGGGGCGGTAAACTTGCAAAGGAAAAGAAGGCTGTCGATCCCGAGGGGTATGGCGGGG
>Ga0307514_10003864_pt1 | contig 14081 bp, 6 predicted proteins | sample 16_EM_MG_FD_203088 | JGI IMG/M metagenome (GOLD analysis project Ga0307514, IMG submission 203088) | Populus trichocarpa ectomycorrhiza microbial communities from riparian zone in the Pacific Northwest, United States - 16_EM | ecosystem: Host-associated > Plants > Roots > Unclassified | place... | reverse complement strand
TGGCGGCTAGGTAACATAATGGAAATGTATCGGACTGCAAATCCTGGAATGACGGTTCGACCCCGTCCTTGGCCTCGGGGAGTGGCGAGCAGCACGGAACTTTAATTAATCAAATGGCATAGGGGGACTTTCCTTTTGTTAGAAATCCACAGACAACATACTGAAACTTCCAAACCAAAGAAATGCAACATGAGAAGGAGCTTTTCTCGCGGATGTAACCCTTTCCCTATCGGTCGAGCTATTTCAAAAGCAGGTTCGCCAGGACCTGCTAGTGATGGAAAGACGGATAATGTTTAATGAGGGTTGGAGACAGGTTTCGAGTCGCCCCATTCAGTTGTCACTTTGGTGGTAAATCTATTGCTTAAGCGGTTCTGAAAGCAGCTGTCCGTACTCCAGAGGTGGGTCTTGACTGACTTTCCTTTAAGAAGGTGCCTTTTTTTCTAGCCTTCTTCCATACAGCCATCGGAATATCTGCTTACCATGGCAGATGCCCCTTTCTTCTTTAAATCAAGGTTTTGGAGGTTGAGCAGACTGGCTGGTGCTGAAGATTGTTGACAGTGGGATTCGAGCCCACGCCCTTTCCGAATAGAATCTTTGTCTGCCTCTTTGCACCAACTCGGCCACCTCAAAATGGAATTCTCCGGGAGTGAATAATAGCTAAAGAAGAAGAGACAGTGGTATAGAGGCATTTTATTTACCGCCTTTAGTTTGTATTTCTAGTTGTGATGATATATAATCCCCATTCTCTAGCCACTATTATCAACAAATAAACAATTTTTACTTGTAGAGTAGTCGTATTTGGTAAATTTTTGCTTATACACTCAAATCGCCGGGCATGAATTTTATCAAACTTCATCACTTGTACATTTATGAAGAAAAAAAATCCTCTTCGAATGTTCGGACTTTCTAGTCTGGAAATCTTTAGTGGAAAATCTCAGATATTAATGTTTATGATATGCTACTTTGGGTACAATTTAATGCCATTTTTAGCATAACAGAATCTATTAAAAAAACAATGTAATATGAAAAATGAGAAGACATGCCAGTGGATAGTAGAAGCACTTGATATAGCACAGTTTGGGTAGCTAGGTCTGCTACACAAATTTAAAACTGCAGAGATTCATTTTTAAGGCGTGAATCCTTTTCTATTAATGGAGCTGCATGGCTGGAAGATTTAAACCCATCCTTAATAGCAACAGATATGAAGTTAATACACTGCTGGCAGTTCCTGTTAGATTCCGAGGTCTCAGTTCATTTATACTGTCTTGTTCGAGTAACCAAAAAGAGATCAGACTATTACACGATACTTCAGGACATGTTTTTTGTGAGGGGATATGTCTATCCTTTGATCAAGCTATTGTCTCTCCTTTCAGTGTATTTCTGTACAATTTATGCCAGTGGAGCATGCTATACATTTCTCCTGAATATTTATTTTCCCCTTTTTTTTTCTTTACCTGGTTCACCTGGGGCAATTTTCATATTGCTAATGTTCCTTCACTGAATTGGTTTTCATCTGATGAATCCAAGGACTGCGTTTTGGGTTTAGTCATGACACGAGAAAATCCATACCCAAGAGAACTTCCACTACTTTCACATAGCTGCAAAGGAACACTTCCAAATGTCAAACTATTTCAACGAAAATGGGGTTTTAAATTCTACACTGATGAATTGTGCAGATGACTGGAATTTAAGAAGAAAAAAAAAAGAAAGAAAGAAACAGCGTTGATTACCTCAGTAAGCTCAGACAAATGGCGGGTTCTAAATTCGTTGATGGTGGCTGCAATCTCTGACATGGGCAGTTTAGCCTAAATGGGAGAGGAAAACCCAAATGAAAAAGGAACCATAAGAATGTTAACGGGGAGCTGTGGCCAAACGAGTACAGCTATATGTTCATCTCGATGCCAGAATTGTTTGTTATATTGTTGACTTGCAGCCTTATACGAACCAATTTTTTGTTGCACTTGGCCAACTCAAGCAATCAGATTCTACATTTCGGATATTTCAATATATAACTCATATGAATGGATATTAAAATAAAGCCAATCCAACAGACTCGTTTGGACTGCATGAATGGCATTTTAGCTCCAGATGGTTTTGACATAGAAAAAACATAGAATTTCCAGTGACACGCGACTCAAGAAGCAAGCTGTTACCTGTGCAAGAACAGCAGCAGCCAACTGTAGACTTGGTTCCAACGTTTCGGGGACAACCTGTAAGAATTAGTTGTTAACAGGGTGTGATTAAGTTGTTTTATAAATCAAAGGAAACTCAATAAAAAGCTATATCAGAAGTTTTATTGAATATTACAGCTGAAGCACCAGCCTTCTCCAAATTAAGGCCATGATCAACATCATGAGCACGGACAAATGTCTTCACATTGGGAAAGTACTTGCTCAGAGCCCAGACAGTTCTATAATTTGCACCAGGTGTATCTAGAGTTATTGCTGCAGCACATGCTCTTTCAGCACCGATTTTATGGAGGACCTAACCACATAATACAAAACACATCAAATGTTGAAACACCACATAAGTAGCCCATGATGCATTTAGCTTTACCTCTCGACTACCAGCATCTCCAAAATACACAGGAAGATCCAGGGCACGGCCTGCTGCCACTCTATCACTGAAAAAAGTAAACTTTTAACAACCAAGACACTTGCAACATCTCTCCACTCATAGTCAAAAAAAAATATCCAAACAATAATATGATCATATCCTGGCATAAACAAAGTAATAAGAAAGGGAATATATTTCCATTCTTTTCTGAGTAGCAATCGTACAACATGATTTTGCAGCATACCAAGAAACACAAGAACCACTGTAGCTGATATCTAAATCCAAGTAGCAAAATGGTAGCTAAGACCAACTTTTTAATTTCTATTGAAGCCTTTGATAAAGATATGCTGTTTAGAAAGAAACCAAGTGATAATTTGTAGGTGGAAAGAAAAAACAGAAATTCTTATAGACAAAAATACTACTTCAATAGGGTGAATAGGCAATGAACCAAAAACACAAACATTCTGAGATAACATCAGAACATTTGCAGGCAGTCTTTCTCAATCTTTGGCTTACCTCCTCACATCAAGAGCAACAAATGGAATTAATCGTTCTGAGAGAAGCTGCGCTATAATCTGGCAAACCCAAATGAATGTCATGATCATTTACATTAAGAACTAGAAAACTTCAGAATATTAGCCACTTTAACGAACACGACAAATCAAATAAGATATGTATCAACCTGGCCAACACGTCCAAATCCACAGATAATAATATGATCCTGCAAATCATCTGTCTGTAAACAAAATCAAACCAAGAGAAAGATTAATCATTAAGTACTCTGTATAGTTGTCAAGCAAACCTTTCATCACAAACATCTAATCTTACACAGCTGAGAAAAATATAACTATTGGGTGGTTGCTACTTCCTGAATAAAGGGGAGGATAGTGCTGGAAAATGATGTTTAAAAGAACTCAATATGGAACAAGAAGAAAAAACCCTGGGGTGCCAATGAACTATAAAGAATAAAAGTTTTCCTTGTTATATGGGATGCAGCTATTTGTTTCCTAATGGTTATGGAGATAAATGAATGACCTGATTTTGCAGTAGCGTTTACACCATGACTAATGCAGTCTCACCAGCATAAAAATGACGTCATACAAATATGATCAAGAGAATGAAACTACAGCGAAAAACAAACCACAATTTTGCCACTTACAATTATTGTTATAAAACTCAGAGAGTAAGAAATTCCAGGCACTTCAAAGCATAGCATAGTTATAAGACCTAATCTAAGGCTCAGTCGTGGGTAAGGCAGGTTGACCCACGGGTCAAAGGGTCAACCCAAGCTTTGACTCAAAAAAAAAAAAGCCTTAAACAATGTTGTTTTTGTAATAACAAAAAAGACCAAGTTTTTTACTCGGACCAGGCCAAGCCCCAGATTGGTGGGTCACCGGGTTGACCCACCAGGCCAAGCCCCAGATTGGTGGGTCACCGGGTTGACCCACCAAGCCAGGTATTATAACTAGGCTTTAAAGGCAAAACAAACAGATTCTGATCTGGATATGCAAGGGAAAATGGATGTTTTGAAAGCACATCTACAAAATTCATGCACTGCACTTACGCAATTGAGAGGTTGCTTATTTTCACTATTCATTGCCCCTCCCATAAGTGGCAATAATGAAAACATATTTTCTCAGGGACACATCACTCAAGTAGCATCATATTTGCCAAATGATAAGGATGCTTCAGTAGTTTATATGAAACCTCCCATGTTTCACAATTCATCATATCTATCTAGTTGTAACTCAGTATCAAGCTCAGTAAACTACCAGTAGCAAGGTTTGAACTTCGACCCAGATATCACTAAGGGCTAAAACTGACTTTCACAATATTAGCTATCAATTCATATGCTAGTGACCTTACCTCACTCTCAACTGGTAACAAACTACGAACATCATGCTGCTCAAAGCGAGAGGCTATTAACTGGCCGCCAGCAGCTAGCCATGGTGTCATGGCCATTGAGATCCCCACCACAAGAAACAATAAAGATGATAACTGAGGAGACATTATACCCTGCAGATGACAATAATTAGGTAACCCTTGTACAGGAAACAAGCTTTTTATTATCAATATTACTTTCAGTTTAATTAGTGAAAATTATCCAGTCCTGATATTTTCCTTATCAAATATCATGACTGAGATATTTTCCATATCTCAATATCTTTTTGAAATGTAACAAAGACATTTTGAAACAACAACAAATACACAGAAGATATTAAACACATAGGCCAACCAATTAGTGGACTTCGTATAAAACACTACAATGCCTTGTTGAATTACTGCCGACAAACACATTAAAAATTTATGCAACAGAAAAAAAATGTAATAATTAGGAAAGGATACCTGATTAACAGCTTCACCAAATGCAACAAATGCAAATTCTCCACCCGGAGCAAGAAGAAGACCAACCCTTATTGCAGATATAATTGAAACACCAAAAACCCTGCCAACTAAAGCAACCAACACGGTCTTGCCACCAATTAAAAGTCCTAATGATCCCATAATGACAGGAAAATTTGAAACCAGAAGTTTTGGGTCAATAGACATTCCAACCTGAGAACACAAAAGGGCAGATGTTAACAGGTAATTATTGAGGGTCAACTTAGTTGCATCATCAAAGTAGCAAAAATCATACAAGTTCAACGATTAACATATCATCAGTCTAATAACAGAAGCAGTGCTATAAGTCGTATAAAAATACAGTAAAAAAAAATTGTTTGAAGAACGGACTTTCAGAGGTGGCCTGTTCTTCCAGTACAAAGAAGAAGATTTCACATGTAATCCTTTTTTGTTATGAAAGGCCGACAAGTGACTTATAAAAGAATTAAAACATTAAAACGAGAACTACAAGTAGTAAAAGATAGATCTTAAACAAGACTGCATTTTTTAAACACCTACCGTCATGAAAAAAAGACCCAATAGAAGCCCGCGATATGGGGCGATATCTGATTCAACCTGCAAGGAAAATTCAGTTTCCGCAAGAAGCAAACCAGCCAGAAAAGCCCCTAACGCCATGGAAAGTCCAGCCTGTTCTAGGAAAAAGATAATGGCACAAATTCATTAACAACAGTGACAGTAATAACAATAAGATTAAATAAAACATGTTCCAGCAATCTGAGAAGCATTTCCATACCCTGGCTGTAAGGAGACTGGTCCCCAGAATAACAAGAAGTGTGTTGGCTGAGAATATCTCTGCATTTTGATTTTCTGCAATTTGTTTATAAATTGGTCGAAGCAGCTACAAAAATCACAGAAAGGGAATATCAGCACACTGTTCAGATGACACCACGCATTGCCACCTTGTGTAAAAAGAATTCCCAAAAATTCCAATCAAGACCGTAGAATTGGTAAGTTTAAGATATAACTTGCATCAAAAGGAGAAATGCCATAATCTAGAAAATATAAGACTTACCAATCTTCCACCAGCAATTATCGCAGTGATGGCAACTGCTGCCTTGACAGCTGCCATCCCAAGAGCTTCAGCAATTGCTTGAAAACCAACCTGGAAAGCAGCAGATCATATCACTTATAATACCAACATAGGAGGCAACGCCAGCAGGAATGACAATATCAGAAAAGGCAATTTAAATTATCAATAACTTTATATGCATTCTACAAGAAATAGAAGATAGATTTTGCATTTTTTATGGTTGATCTTTCAAAAGCAGATGCTATTGAAAGAAAAGGAACACACTAAAAAGTGCATCCAGAACTCCAGATCCTGCCTTTATTATCTCCAAAGTATCCTGTATGACTCACACACTGACAAAACATCACAATAACAAACTTTTTATTCATTGAGCAACTCACTAGTATCCGAGTGGAATTATGAACAGGGATGCTGCATTTGGCTTCCTTTCTGTTTTTCTGTAAATCTTAAGAGACCTATTTTATGTTTCTTACTAAGTCATTGTAAAATGGGCACATAAAGCTCGAAATTTTGCTTCACATGATATTGATGTTTGTACTTTTGCATATAATAGCAAGGAACACTTTTCTGCTTCTTCTCTCGCTGTGTTACCCTCTGTTCTTTTGGTAGGTATTATTGTTTATCAGCAAACAAGGTATCTTGAACAAGTGTTTTACTAATAGTTGGCAGGGCTAAATAGTCCTATTGTCTTGTAGTTTCTATTTCTCAGATTCTGATTTCACATTAGAAGATGCCTTATCCACCTTGTCATGATTGTAACATCTCTTCCATCAAATAAAACCTTGTTTTATCAATAAAACTCATTCTTGTTTTTCACAGAATTCAGAGAGTTTCAGCAATTTGTTAGTAGTCATCAAACAGTTTAGTTTATTATGATTTATCATATGCATTGCATTGGGATCTTTGTAATATCTGTACCTGCTACAAATTTTTAAAGTATATAACTAAGTTTCTTTGCAACATGGATAATTCCATTGGATCATTCTATAGTCATTTATCAATAAATAAATAGACAAATTGACTCCATTTGGGATATGAACTGATATGTAGTGCAGCATTTGTGTCACTTCAAACAATCAATTAACTGAATTAATGCTTAGCTTCCAATTGAATGTAAGGAAGGTTGCTCATTATAAGTCATTGATTATGACCCATAAAATAGCAGAAACATTTGCAAGTTTCTTTGACTTTCAAAGCAAAACGAAATCAAAAGCTCACCACCATATCAACATATAAACAAACGAGTATTGAAATTTACCCCTCCTTTGGATGAATTTGGTGAAATAAGGGGTATGAGTATTAGCAACACCACAACAGCCAAATCCTGAAAAGAATAAACAAGATCAAAGATTCCACTGCAACAACATGACTACATAAACATGAACATTGATTAAAAGAGATCTCAAAGAAATTACATGGAGAAATTTCTACCCCACAAAAGATTGGGAATTTTTTACATGATTACAGGTGTAATTTTTACTATAACGCACGGTGGTAGAATTATAGTCTCATCTTGAATATTATTATGAGACAGATGCATATGATATTCATACAAGAAAGTGAAAGCATAAGGAACTAATCCTATGGCATAACATGGTCATCAAGAAAAAGAAAAAGAAAAATGCCACTAATAAGACAAAATCTTTTTTCTTTTCTTTTTTGGGAACTGTGGAGTAACCTGGAATAGTAGGACAGAGAAAGTAGCACGTCCATGACGTGATGTGCTCTCACCTCGCTCTTGCAACACCTGCAAATTAAGACCGCCATTTATCAGTTCTCTTGTCCATCAAAATAAGTATTTGGAGATTTCACAGACAGGCCCATGGAAGAATTGAGCCTTGATCAGAAGCTCATTTTCAGTTAGAGGAGTCTGGCACAATTACAAGTGTGCAATTATAATATTGACAGATTACATCCAAAACATGACTTGAATAAGTAACAAAAATGTTAGATATGCAATCAAAATGCTGATATTTTAGATGTTCAAATATGCAATTGGTGTTAGTTTAAATTTACCACTTTGCTGGGTGCATAACGACGTTGTTGACACTAGATAATATAGAAGGCTAAAATATTTTGGTCTAGGAAGCTTGTAGTTGATCAGGAAAATTATATTTCCAGAAATGAGGGAGTCTTAGTTTGAGAAAGCTGAAATGCTTGAATTTAAAGAAAATTCTGCTACCTGTAGAACAACAGCAGTGGAAGATAGTGCCAGGCCATTTCCAATGACAATTGAAGCAGGACCAGGCAGCCCAGAAACAAAATGTGCGACCAAACCAACAACCACTGCTGTCACCAAGACCTGCATCATGCACATTGAAAATGGAAGATAACAAACATATAAATAGAAAGCTCGGAGAAAAGATGGATTGAGCAAATGAAAATGAAAAAAAAAGGGGGGGCGCGGCTGGTTGGTTTCCAAGTACCTGAGCGGAGCCTAATCCAAAAACATATTTCTTCATGGAACTGAGCCTTTCAACAGAGAGCTATAAAAGACAGAAGACTGCTTTAGCATCAATCTTTTAAATTAGGATGAATCTTAAATTCAAGCCACAGAATCTAGATGTACACCTCAAGGCCAATATTGAATAGCAAGAAAACAACTCCAAATTCAGCAATCGCCTTTGTACCATGCACATGACGGATGATAGAGAGACCATATGGGCCAATCAAGATGCCAGCAGCCAGGTATCCAAGGACAGGACTGCCTGGAATTGCAGATCAGAAGACAATCAGTGAAACAAGATCATACAAATTTCCAATTTCGTTTTGGAAAACAACAAGCTGACATAAATATAGATAATTTCAGGAAAGCATAATTGATTATATGGTGGGGAAAAATTCCTAACAGAGGTACTAAGGAAATAATAATAAAAAAGGAGTTAGAAATTTCACATTGGAACACTAGATAAAGGTACAAACTTATTTTTATACTAAATATATTGATGTCACCTCCAGGAATTTTCTGAAATATAGGCACAAAAATAACACTAGCAAGCAGCAACCACAAAACATCAAAGAGAGATGCTTCCTCTTCATTCATCTGTCAAAACAAGGAACCAGGTTAGGAAGTCAAGTATACATGCTTGACTTCAGATCCAAAGCAGAAGTGCAGGGTAGTATGAACTTATGCCTCTTGATGAGGAAGCATTGCAATTAGTTTTTTGAATCTCTTCGGGAGTTTCTGAATATGTTGAATCAGAGGCTTTGCATTTGATGAAACTTCTTCAATGCTAGTCGTGACAATATCTGATTGTTGAAGCATCTGAGGACTCCTCTCCACTCGATTAGAGTAGAAGGCAAATCTGTACACAGTTCAGTACGCTGTGATAAAAAGAAGGCAACTTCTACACTACATGTAAGAGTCTATTAACAGAAGCAGATAGTGAGACATGAACCTATTGAAATAGCCTTCAGAAACCTCTAGATCATCATAACCAAGATGTAGTTTAATTTTCATGGCATTTTGTGATTACCTCTGCTGATGCACCTTTACGATCTCATTTTATTTATAACCTGAAAATATTTTTTAGTATCTTACATTCATTGGAACAGGTTACATGTGTCTTAAAGGAGGACTATTAACAGTGATGAAAATAAAATTAAAGAGCAACAGTAATACATACCCTGTTCCAAACAGCAATAGGCCAAGAACAAGTTGGGGCAATTGCTTTCTTGCAGACTCCATGAGGCCCTGAAAAACCGATGCTGCTGTCACCTCTGTCTCATCTCCACTGAAAGAGAAGAAGGATGCAGAAAAGAAACGAGAAGATTTCATCAACAATGCCTTGGGAGCGCTGAGAGGTGAAGATGAACTCTCCCAGGTCAAGTCCTTCTGTATTTCCTGCTTTTTTGTTTGATCGCCGCTTTTTGACTTTTCAGCTTCTGCTTCAGTATCTTTATTAGAGTCCAAGCTCAATTTTCCATTCTCATGGTCACTAGAATCATCGGATAGATATAGCTCTTCAGAACTCTGGCTAGTTTTATCAGATAGTCTATCTATTGAAGGCTCGCCAACTAAAACATCACCATTCACAGTCATATCTCTTTCTTTCTCAACATCAGAAGCACTTCCTCCACCCATCTTCTGCTCCTCGATTACAGCCTCATCACCAGATACATACCCCCGGGCTGTTTCCTGGATATCAACACGAGAACTAGCGAGAGATTTCTCTGCTTTTTTTAATGCAATCTCTGCATCATTCACTCGTTGAGTAGCCTCAAGTTCAAAGGCAACAGCTTGCTCAGCTAGAAGCATAATGTTTGCAACATCCTCCTCTGCTTTCAAAGCATTCATTTGTGCTTTCTCAGCTTTCTCATTCAACACGCTTACTTCATTTTGCAATGCTTCCTTTTTACTTTGCAAGCGCCTCAACTCTGCTTCACAATTTGCCAAATTTGCCTGGCAATCCCTGATATCATTCTGAGCAGCCAAAATTGTCTCATAATCTTCTTTACCATCATTTTCCGCATCACTCTCTCCAGAACCCTCCAATGAATCAACCCTTTCTTTCATAGCTTTTATTGACTCCACTGCCACCTTAAGCCTTGCCTCAGCCAAAGAAAGAGCCATTGTTGCTTTTTGAGCAGCTTCTTTAGCAACACCCTCCTCGTTCACAATATCCTGAATCAAATCAAGTGTTGAGTTAACATCATTCCAAGCACTTTCAGCCTCATCTTGCAAAGCTATTGCAGTTTCTGATATACTTTGCGCCTTTTCCTCAAACATCGTACTATTAAGCTGTGCAACTTCCAAATCCCTCGTCGCTTTGTGTAACAATTCCTTCAACTCATCCAAATTCAGCGCCTCCACCACCACCCCAGTCTCCACTTCTTTTTCTCCTCTTCCATCCCCCTCTCCAAAGCCACTATTAGACCCTGCTCTCAAGCTCTCATCATTACCCTCTCCATTTTCTACATTTCTACCATTCCCATCAATATATGCTAACGAATCATTACCTTGACACCCCAACTTAACACTTCTCAATCCCTTAAATCCATCAATAAAATTGCAAAACAACGGTTCACTTGAATACCCACCAACACGCAAATGACTATGAATTCCACGACCACCACCATATGCAAGAACACTCTTCTTTAATTTCTTTGAAGGTCTTTCTCTCGAAACAATCTTCAAATCAACATCATTATACCCATAACTTCTATATCTAAATCTCGAATGTAACCCATTGGACACCTTATAATCAGTACCTTGTGTTCTGTAAAATGCATTTGTTTGCTGAAAATTACACGCGAACTCCATTCCCTATTGTAAAACAAACAATCAAACTCGCTTAAGCATTTAATCAAACACCTAGAATCAATCATTAAAAAAAAAAACAAGAAGGAATGGAATTAAGAGCAAAAAACTCTTATATAAAAAAAAGAGCAAAAACCCATTTGTGCATACAAATAAAAATGAAGAGAAAACGAAACTAACCGGTCAAGAGGACTCGAAACTATGAGAAAATCAATGGCGGAGTTTGCTAGGGTACAAAATGACACGACAACACAGACTAATAAACATATCAACTTGTGGGTTTTTTATTTATTTATTTAATCAAGAAAGGCAGAAAGGAAGGAGGGAGAGAGCTTGAAAGGAACTGTCAACAAATATTAATGTAGTAGTGGAGCTCACCTCTGAATTTTTCTTTTCTTTTCTTTTCTTTGTTTGGAAAGTGAGAAAATAAAAAGGGAAATTATTTGGTAAGGGAAGGAAATTCAGTTATTGGTGGATTATTTTTTAATTTTTTTTTATGTTCCTCGACCAAGATGCAAGTGTTCCGTTAAACAATTATTTGTAATATTAATATATTAAAATGATTTAAAAATATTAAAAATTAATTTAAAATAAAAAATATTTTTTAAAACAACACGGTAACACTGGAATAACTTGATTTTTTTATAACATTTTTATATTAAATTTCCGTTGAATAATCAAATTTTTTTATAATTTAAATGATTTTAAAAAATAAATAAATATAATCTAAAAACATCATAGGAAAGTCCCTAGAGAAAAAACAATATGATAAAAATTTAGAGAAAAATCAAAAAGTTTTAATTAGACAACTATAAACAAGAGTTTAGGAACTAAGTTATACAGATTTTCAGACATGAAGAAGTAATTTATAATTGTATTCGAAACCCAGGGACTAAGAAAAAATCTGCACTCGTGTTTTTTCTTCCTTCTGTAACCTGGGGGAGGTGAGGGACACGCTAAAAAGTCTTGTTGTCTCAAGTATATCCTCCAGGGGGGTAGCATCCAGCAAGTCACGATTCAGGGGATGTTTACAAGCTGAATATGTTTTCCGAAATTTAAATTATTTTTTAATGTTTTTTGAATTATTTTAATATAAAAAATAAATTTTAAAAAATAAAAAATATATATTATTTTAATATATTAACATTTTCCAAAAAACAATATCTACAATATTTTCAAATATCAACTTCATAAACTTTAAGGAGATTCATCTTGATAAGCTTTAAGAAGGTATTAGGAGGTGTTTGATGGCATGGTTGTTTTGTAAAATTTAAAAAAAAAAGTTAAATTATTTTATGTTTTTATATATTTTTATATTATTTTGATATATTGATATTAAAAATAAATTGTTTTAAAAATATTTTAATATATTTTTAAATAAAAAAACATGACACATGTCACTATCACATACACCCCTTTTAATGATCATGTACTTCTTTTATTTTTATTTTAAAAAAAATGCCCCTACAGTTCCCTCTATTTCAAGTTCCTCCTTGTCGTTAGTCTCTTTTTTTCCAGTCTTGCTAACTAGCCATTAACTAAAAATCTAAAATTCAGTTATAATATTTCAAATCAAACCTGAAATAAATAATTTTATTATTACAGTGATTTAATCTACAGTAACTTTTTAGATTTTTGAAAACAATTATAATAAGGATATTATTATTTAATATTTTAGCTATAATCGTTTGATTCACTCACGTTATTGTATAAATCGATGGATTGTATTTTAGTTTTGATTTCGTTATCATCGATAGTAAAGTCAATGTTTCTGATGCAAATAGAACTGGGAAATCCATGTTTATGGATGTTAAATAGCTGGATTTATACACTGGCAGAGAGTGGATCAAAATCATTTAATAGTTTTTATTCCTTAGTTTTACCGGATGATTTTACTTTATTTTCTTACTAATGTTTTAGGTTTTCAATGTAGATATTGTGTTCATAGCAGTCCTACAATATTTTTCAATCTGTTTTTTTTTTTAATTATTGATATTAGTATTGGTATTGGTATTGGTATTGTGGTGCGGTGATGTTATTTTTTAAATTATTTTATTTTTTAAAATTATATTTTTATTAATTTGATATGATAATATTAAAAATAAAAATTATTAAATTAAAAATATTATTTTAATATATTTTTAAAAAATTACAAAATCGAGCTTCCAATAAATATAATATTAAATATTGAAATTAAAAAAAAATTAAATTCATGAGACTAGTATATAATCTAATATAAAAAATACAAAGTATAATTTCTGAAATAATTTAATATTAAAAAATAAAACTTGAAAAAAAAATAGCTTCTTAAACGGTGAAATTAAAATTAAAAAAAAAAGTAGAAAAGAAAAGCGAAAACAGAAAAGAAAAAAAAAATATAAAAAACTATTAGAATAATATTTTATGGTTGTAGCTATAATGTTAATGCATTCTTCAATCTACATTAGTTGATAATTCATGGGTATCCTTGTTGTTCTTTTTTATTATTATTTTTTATTAATATACTTGTCACTGTTGTTTGTTAGTATTGTTGTACTAGATGTGGCTTGTGGGTGGGCTGAATTCTGAATTTTTTTCAACATAAAAAAATAATTGAGTGTTGTCAGCTTGTTTTAAAGAACTATAAAAAATACATGGCTAAAGTCACGGAGTCCAATAAGTTAATCTTATTTAATTACATGATAAAAAATAATAATAATAAACAAGTGTTTTTTTTTAAATAATCATGATGATATGGACAAAAAAATAAAAAATAATTATGAAACACAATCCTCAACAATCTAAATGTAAGATAAAATTAAAAAAAAATATTAACAAAAAGGACAAAAATAA
>Ga0307514_10003863_pt1 | contig 14082 bp, 11 predicted proteins | sample 16_EM_MG_FD_203088 | JGI IMG/M metagenome (GOLD analysis project Ga0307514, IMG submission 203088) | Populus trichocarpa ectomycorrhiza microbial communities from riparian zone in the Pacific Northwest, United States - 16_EM | ecosystem: Host-associated > Plants > Roots > Unclassified | place... | reverse complement strand
CTCGCCGGTCGCGAACGCCCAGCTCAGCGTGCTGCCGGGCGCCAGCACCGCGGTCACGGGCACAGCCGTGCCGCCGACGCGGGTGGTGATGACGTGCGTGTCGCGATCCATCGCGATCGTCAGGTCTTTGTAGGGGCCGTGGAGAAACGCCGGCGGCGATGGCAGCGGTGCAGCGCACGCCGCGAGTCCGAGCAACGGCAGCGTGGCAAGTGCGCGTCGAAGTGAAGTCATGGTGGATGTTGATCGGAACGAAAAAGAGCGGGGCAGCGCGCTGCCCCGCTCAAGCCTCTCGATGCGAGCCTCGATCAGAACTTGACGCGCGCGTTCAGGTAGTACTGGCGGCCGCTCTGGTAGATCGAACGCGGCTGGTCCTCGTTCAGCGCGTAGTACTTCAGCTTCGCGTTGTTCAGGTTGTGCGCGTCGAACGTGATACTGAAGTTGTCGTTGATCTTGTAGCCCAGCGACGCCGCCACGTTGTCCACCGCGGCCTGGTAGAACGCCGTGCTGCGGTCCAGCCCGCTGTAGAAGGACGAGCGGTAGTTGTAGGACACGCGCGCATTGAACTGGTCGTTCTCGAAGTACGCACTCAGGTTGTAGGTGTTCTTCGAGGCGCCGACCAGCGGCGAACCGTTCGACTCCTTCGCGTCCGTGTAGGTGTAATTCGCCGCGACACCGAAGTTGCCGAACACCGGCTGCTCGTAGGCCAGTTCCAGCCCCGTGACCTTGCCGCTGGTGTTGACCGGCACGGTCAGCAAGTAGTCGGCGAGGAAGCCTTGCGGCGAGACGAGGCTGTAGGTCATGTACTGCTTCGTGACCTGGCCATAGCCCACGTAGCTCGACAAGTCCATGTAGAAGGCGCTGGCCGACAACAGCGACTTCGGCGCGAAGTACCACTCGATCGTCGCGTCGACGTTGGTCGAGCGGATCGGCTTCAGGTCGGGGTTGCCGCCCGAGCCCGAACCCACGGCACCCTGTGCGGCCGGCGGGCTCAGCGAGACCGACCCGGCCAGCGCGGAGTAGTCCGGCCGCGTCATCGTGCGCGAGATCGCGAATCGCGCGAGCAAGTCCTTCGCGAGGTCGATGGTCAGGTTCGCACTCGGCAACACATCGGTGTAGGTGTGCTCGACCAGGGTCGGCAGGAACGGCCCGAATGCAGACGCCGTGATGGCCCCCGGCGTGGTCGCGTCGGCTGCCATGTTGCTGGTGACCATCTCCTTGGTCTTGACCAGGCGCACACCGACGTTGCCGCGCCAGCCCTTGCCTTCGAGGTCGCCCTGTACGTAGACCGCGCTGTTGCGCTCCTTCAGCGCAAACTCGGAGGCCCAGTCTTCGCGCGAGCCATCGGCGGACCGATTGGCGAGCTGGTTGTAGGCGGCGAGCTGACTGGGCGTGTAGTACCAGATGTTGGTCGGGAACGATCCGCCCAGGCCGCTGCCGAAGTTGCCGGGATAGAGCAAGAAGCCAGACGGGAAGTTGGCCGGATCGGCGGGCGACGTCGTCGCAATGTTGTTGGGCGGCGTCGAATTGACCGTCGGGCACCAGTACTGCTGCGACCAGTCGAACGCATGGTTGACGCCGCTCGAATCCTTGCACCCCGGCCCCTGGCCGATCACCCCACCGGAGCTGCGCTTGTGGTCGTTCAGGCGAACACCGAACTTGAGGGTCTGCAGCACGCCCGCGCCCACGCCGTATTCGCCGTCGATCTGGGCCCAGTTCTCCTTGTCCTTCACATTCACGTTCTGGTCACCGAAGATCCAGCCCAGACCAACCCCGGCCGGGCTGCTGTTGTTCGCGCTGCCCAGGTTCCAGTTGGCGGCACTGTTGATGCCGTTCAGCCCCCAGCCACCGCCGCTGCCCACGCCGGTATTCCACTCGGCCACGTCCTGAGTCGGTGTCTTGCCCGTGCCGCTCGAGGTGCCGATCTTGCTCGACAAGGTCAGCCGGTCATTGGTGCGCCATTTCGCGTCGAAGTTGAAGAAGTTCGAGTCAGCGCTCGCATCGGGGCGCGAGATCTGGTCGTAGACGCCGTACTGCGTGCCGGCCACTGGCGAGAAGTTGGCCGAGACGAGCGTGTTGTTGCGCACCACATAGCCCGCGTCGGGCGCCTGGCCGTTGCCCTGGTTGATGTAGTGGGTGTTCCACAGCAGGTAGTTGCGGTTGTAGTTGGCCGCCTTCATCTGCGACACGAAGCCCGACAGGTCGAGCGTCAGGTCGTCGGTCGGCTTGACCTGAACATCGAGCAAGCCACCGGTGCGCTCGCGCTTTTGCTCAAACAACGCCGAACCGATCATCGTCGGGTAGTACACGCCGGCCAGGTCCGGATGCGCCGTGTTGCCGTTCAGACCCAGGACCACATCGCTGTTCGGCTTGAACTGTTCGTAGCCCAGCAATTCCTGTCCATCGCGGCGCAGGTGCCGCGTTTCGGAGAAAGCCTGCAACAGCACGCCGACGGTCTTGGCCTCGTTCTTCCAGTTGACGAGCCCGCTGAACTGCGGATCGGTCTTCTTCGGCTGGCTCGCGTACACCGCGCCCAGCGATGCTTCGAAGGTCAGCGACTTCTTGAAGTCCAGCGGCTTGCGCGTGAGGATGTCGATGGAGCCGACCACTCCGCCTTCCACGTCGATCGCCTGCGCGCTCTTGTGCACGACCACCGAGCCGACCAGCTCCGACGGCAGCAGTGTGTAGCTAACGCTGCGGCCCACGGTGCCGGTCTGGTTCAGGATGAACCAGTCGCCCGAGGCCACGTTGTGGCCGTTGATCAAGGTCTGCGTCAGACTCGGACTGGTGCCGCGCATGCTGACACGGTCGTTCTCGTCGAAGCCACCCTCGTTCGCGCCGGCCGAGCTGATCGTCACGCCCGGCACGCGCTGCAGCGAGTCGGCAACGTTCTTGTCCGGCATCTTGCCGATGTCTTCGGCCGTGACCACGTCGACGCGCGAATCGGCGTTGCGCTTGACGTTGAGCGACTGCTCGATCGACGCGCGAATGCCGGTGACGGTGACCGACTCGAGCTGCGGCTGCGGTTTTGCGGCGGGCGCAGCGGCCGGTGCCGGAGGTGCCGAAGCGGCAGGCGCGGGCGCTGCCGGTGCAGCTTGCTGCGCGAATGCAGGCAGCGTTGCGCCCGCGAGGGCCAGCACAACCGCCGATGCGATGGGAGTCCGTTTGACGTTCATGAGAGCCTCTTTGTGTTGGGCCGGCGCGCACGCGACAAGCCCTTGATTGACGATGGGTCTGCGCCGCGCACCCCTGAAATGCGCCGCCAGCCACGGAGGGAAGTAACAGCCGGATTCAACTTGCGTACCAATACATTACCACTAGAGGCCACTATGCTACCAATTTCACAGAAATGCAATCAAGTTTTGCGCTGATGTGAAGAAATTGTTCGACTGGCGCGCACGTGGTAGCGTGGTTCATAGCAGAAGCCCTAGCAAAGAGCGTGCAAGCTGGTATGGTCAGTGTGCTTGAACTGGTATTGTCACGAGCCTGACCAGGCGCTGATGCACACTCCGGACTGCCGCCCTTCGCGCCGCGCCACCGTCGACCGCATGAACACATCATTCCTGAAGCCACTCGATCCGAACGACACCCAGCCGCTCTACCAGCAACTCCAGCGCGCCGTGCGCGACGCGATCGAAGCCCACGTGCTGGCCCCCGACGACGCGCTGCCCTCCGAGCGCCAGCTCGCCGAAGACTTCGCGGTCTCGCGCATCACGGTGCGCCGCGCGATCGAAGGCCTGGTCGAGGAAGGCCTGCTGGTCAGTCGTCAGGGCTCGGGCAATTTCGTCTGCAGCCGGGTCGAAAAGAACTTCGCGAAGCTGACCTCGTTCTCCGAGGACATGCGCGCTCGCGGCAGCCGCCCGCACAGCGTCTGGCTCAAGCGCGCGCAGGGCACGGTGACGCCCGAGGAGGCGCTCAAGCTCGCGCTCAGCCCTGGCACGCAGGTCTACCGCTTCGACCGCCTGCGCTTCGCCGACGACGCGCCGATGGCGATCGAGTACGCAACCATCGTCGCGAGCTGCCTGCCGTCGCTCGAGGCGGTCGGCGATTCGCTGTACGGAGCCCTCGGCGAACAGGGCAACCGCCCGGTGCGCGCGCTGCAGCGCCTGCGCGCGATCCTGCTCGATGCCGAGCGCGCGCAACTGCTGCAGGCCGCGCCCGGCGATGCCGGCCTGCTCGTCGAACGGCTCGGCTACCTGCGCGACGGCCGCGCGATCGAGCTGTCGCAATCGATCTACCGCGGCGACACCTACGACGTGGTCGCGGAGCTCAGCGAGTCGCCGTGACGAGGCTCAGATCCGGATGCGCACGCCGCGCTGCGCGAGCACGCGCATCAGCGCCCACCAGAACCCCGTGAACACGAGCGCGTAGGCCAGTGACGCACCCGCCGGACCGAGCCACGGCGTGAGCCACGCGAAGCCGTGCAGGTACAACGGCGTGCCCCAATGCAGGCCCTCGAGCGCGCATGTGGTGAGCCATGCACCGGCATAAGCGGCGATTGCATTGACGCCGAGCGCGCGGCCGAACGGTGGCGCGCCGAGGCGGTCGATCAGGCCGTGCGCGAACGCGAGCGCCGCAAGCGCCCAGCCGCCGCTCCACAACACGAACGACGGCGTCCACAGCTGCTTGTTGAGCGGCTGCCACACCGCCCACGCCGCGCCGAGCAGTAGCGCGGCGGCGGCCGCGAACCACAGGGTTCGTGCCGACCGATCGCGCAGCCAGATGCCGGCGCGCACGCCGAGCAGCGTCGTGGCGATCGCCGGCAGCGTGGCGAGCAGGCCTTCGGGGTCGTGGCCGAGACCGCTGGCGGCGTCGAACTCATAGGCGAAGCGGCCCAGCAGCGCGGTGTCGATCCGGCTCGCGAGGTTGTCCGCCTTCGTCAGCGGCCCGCCGAGCGCCAGCAATGCGCCGTAGCCGATCAGGCTGGCGGCGAACAGCAACCACTGCGTGCGCGACCGCGTGTGCAGCGCGAGCAGCCCGGCGCAGCCGTAGCAGATGCCGATGCGCTGCAGCACGCCCATGGGCCGGAACTCGCGGGTGCCCATGGTCCAGTGCGCGACGGCATTCAGCAGCAGCCCGAGTGCGACGATGCGCAGCGCGCGCCAGGCGATGGCGCGCGACGTGATCGGGCCGGCGAGCGTGATCGAGACGCCGACGATGAACAGGAACAGCGGGAAGATCAGATCGGTCGGCGTGCAGCCGTGCCACGCGGCGTGTTCGAGCGGCGCGAATACATGGCCCCAATCGCCGGGGTCGTTGACGAGCAGCATCGCCGCGACCGTCAGGCCGCGCAATGCATCGACTGACGCGAGACGTGCGCGGCCGTTCATCCGCGCATCAGAAGTCACACGGGCTGGCCAACGGCGGTGTCGCCGGCGGCACGCTGTCGGCATGCGCTGTGCCGGCAGCACGCAGCGCGTCGACCGCGGCCTGCAGCTGCGCCGGCGAGAGCACGCGATTGCGCGCGTGGAAGACCCAGTCGACGTCTTGCTCGTAGGTGCGCCGCACGCCGACAGCCGGCAGCAAGCCGCCGGGCGAGAACCACTGGTTGAAGTTCAGCGACATCGGCACCACCGGATAGTTGCGCCCGCCGTGCTCGGCGCGCAGTTCACCGTCGATGAACAGGCGCGTCGTGCCGCCGGCCACCTGCATCAGCAGCACGTGCCAGCCATCCATCGAGCGGAACTCCTGGTGCGGCTGGTTGAACGCGAGCCAGGGCTCGATGCGCACGGTCTGCCAGCTCACGCCGTACAAGCGCGTGCGCGCGTCGTCCCAGCCGCCGTTGGGCAGGTACTCCCAGTCGAGCTCGCTGTACTCGGGGTCGAAGTCGAACTTCAGCGGGCTCACTGCATAGAAGGTCTGCACGACCACGTCCCCGTCCGGGCCCTGCACCGGCGCGTCGCTGAAGCGCACGCGTGCCGCGTAGGTGCCTGCCAGGTACTTGCGCGCATGGCATACCTGCGCCTGCGTCGTGCCCTGCGGCGTGCCGTCGGTGCTGGCGCTCAGGCGCAGCAGGCGGTTGCCGGGGCGCTGCGGATCGGCGACGAGCGTGACCGAACCCGGCCCCCACGCGGCATGCTCGATCCCCGGGTGACCGCGCTTGTCGCGCACGACCCAGCCGTCGCGCCCGAGCGCCGCGAGATCGGGCTGGCTGAAGTCGTCGAAGAAGACACCGTCGTCGACCCGCGGCGTCGACACGCAACCTGCCAGTAGCGCGACGGCTGCAACGATGCACGGCGCCCGCATCATGCTGCCTTGACGCCGATCTTCAGAAAGCACGACAGCACCAGCACCGGTACCGCCGAGACCAGCACCCACAGGAAGAAGTGCTGGTAGCCGAGCGCGGTCTGGATGTCGCCGCTGATCATCTTGAAGAACACGAAGCCGAGCTGCATCACGCCGGTGCCGAGCGCGTAGTGCGCGGTCTGGTACTTGCCGACCGCGACGACCTGCATGATGAACAGGATCACGCCGACGAAGCCGAAGCCGTAGCCGAACATCTCCAAGCTCAGTGCAGTGGCGATCACCGCCAGGCTGGTCGGCGCGGTGGTGCTGAGAAACCAGAACACGACGTTGGGCACGTTGACCGCGAGAATCAGGATGAACATCGCGCGCTTGAGCCCCAGCCACGAGGTGAAGTAGCCGCCGCACACGCTGCCGACCAGGAACGCGATCGTTCCTGCCGTGCCGTAGACCCAGCCGACCTCGTCGGTCGAGAGGCCCAGGCCGCCGAGCGAACGCGCCTCGCGCAGGAACAGCGGGCCGATGGTCTGGATCTGCCCCTCGCCAGCGCGGAACAGGATGATGAACAGGATCGCGATCCAGATGCCGGGCTTGCGGAAGAATTCGCGGATCACGTCGGCCAGCGTGTGCCAGATCTTCTCGCTCGATGCATCGCTGCGCGCGACGTTGCGCGTGCCCGGCAGCGCCCACAGGTGGTACAGCGCGAGCGCCGCCATCGCCAGCGCAAGCATGCCGAAGATCAGCATCCACGCATTCGCCACCGCCATGCGCTTCTCGAAGTAGCCGGCCAGGATCACCAGCCCACCGAGCGACATGAACTTGGCCGCATTGAAGAACGCGCCCTGCCAGCCGGCATAGGCCGCCTGTTGCTTGTCGCTGAGGCTGGCGATGTAGAGGCCGTCGGCCGCGATGTCATGCGTGGCCGCCGAAACCGCGACCAGCGCCAGCAGCGCGATGCTGATCGCGAAGTAGGCCGGCAATTGCAGCGCCAGCGCGGTGAGCCCGAGACCGACCGCGCTGCAGACCTGGAACAACACGACCATCGATTTCTTGCTCGGCGCCGCTTCGAGCAGCGGGCTCCACAGCGGCTTGAACACCCACGCAAAACCGAGCAGGCCGGTCCAGCGCGCGATCTGGTCGTTGGGCACGCCCAGGCTCTTGTACATGAGCCCGGCGATCAGCGCGATCGCGTAGAACGGCAGGCCCTCGGCGAGGTACAGCGTCGGCACCCAGGTCATCGGCGAGCGGGGTGGGGTCATTGGATGTCCTGATGGGGAAGAGCGAGGCACACCGGCGCGCGGCCCGGTAGCTCTGCGCGGCCCTCGATCCAGGCGCGCAGGCCGTCGAGCGCGCCGTCGGCATAGCCCCAGGTCACGACCGCGGGCGCGGCAATGTCGAGCACCTGGAACGGGTTCCACAGTGCCAGGTGCAGGTCGGCGCGCCAGGCATGGCTCGCGGCGGCGTAGCGGTTGCGGTGGTTCGAGACGAGCACGGTGCGGCGGCCGTCTGCCGTCGCGATCTCGCCGCCGAACTGCGCGAGCTCGTCGAGCTGGACCAGTTGCACATCGGTGAAGCCCGCGAACAGCGCGGCGACCTGCAGGCCCGACGGACCGGCCTCCGAGACACCATCGCAGGGCACGCTGCGCTGCGTCACGACGCGCAGCGGCTCGTCGCGCTGCGGTGCGCGTGGTGCGCCGATCGCCGTCAGCGCGCGTGCCCACGCACTGCGCATCAGTGCATCGTCGTCCGCGCGCTGCGCGGCCGGGTACGCCGCGGCCTGCGCCGGAAAGCGCCGCGCCAGCGCCTCCAGCCGGGCGTGTGCGGTCCGCAACGCGTCGTTGTGCAACGCGCCGCTTGCGCGCGCCGCGGCGATCGCGTCGATCGCCGCGCGCTGCTCTTCTTGACTGCCGAGCGCCATCACCATGTCGGCGCCGGCCTGCAAGGCCAGCACCGCGGCGCGGTCATGGCCATAGCGCTCGTGGATCGCCTTCATCACCAGCGAATCGGTGATGACGACACCGTCGTAGCCCCATTGCCCGCGCAGCAGGCCACCCAGCACCTTGCGCGACAGCGTGGCGGGGTGCTCGGGGTCGAGCTGCGGGTAGACGATGTGTGCCGTCATCATCGCCGGCGCCTCGACGCGCAGCGCGTTGAACGGCGCGAACTCCAGCGCCTGCAGTTCGGCCAGCGACTTGTCGACGATGGGCAGGTCGAGATGCGAGTCGACATGCGTGTCGCCATGCCCCGGGAAGTGCTTGACGCAGCAAGCCACGCCGGCGCGCATCGCGCCGCGCATCCAGGCGCCGGCCAGGCGCGTGACCTCGGCCGGGTCCTCGGAGAAGCTGCGCTCAGCGATCACCGGGTTCGCCGGGTTGTTGTTGACGTCGAGCACCGGCGCGAAGTCCCAGTTGAAGCCCAGGCTCTTGACCGCGCGGCCGACCGCCTCGCCGACCGCTTCGGCCAGCGCAGCATCGCCGCAGGCGCCGAGCGCCATCGCCGCGGGCGGCTGCGGCACGAAGGTGGCGCGCACGACCGAGCCGCCTTCCTGGTCGATGCCGATCAGCGCGCCTTCGCCCATGACCTCGCGCAGATCGTGGGTGAGCTGGCGCACCTCCGCTTCGCTGCCGAGGTTGCCGCGGAACAGGCAGACGGCACGGATGTGCTGCTCGCGCAGGAACGCGGCCTGCGCGGCATCGAGCACCGTGCCGTGGATGTTGACCATCACGAGTTGACCAGCGTGAATCATGATCAGTGCGTGCGCGTGACCTTGGCCAGATGCCGCGGCCGGTCCGGGTCGAAGCCGCGCCGGCGCGCGAGCGCCTCGACCATCGGGTAGAAGCTCTGCGCCGCTGCGATCGGGTCGAGGTCGACGGCGCCGGTCTCGATCAGCGGCAGCGTCGCGCCGGGCGTGCCTTGCGGCGCGGCCAGCAGCACCCGAGCACCGCGCGCGCGCATCTCGTCGGCGAGTTGCAGCAAGCCGGCCTGTGCCGGCCCGCGCGGCGCGAAGATCAGCAGCGGAAAGCCGTCGCCGACCAGCGCCATCGGGCCGTGCTGCACCTCGGCGCCGGAGAACGCCTCGGCCTGAATCGCACAGGTTTCCTTGAACTTCAGCGCCGCCTCCTGCGCGATCGCGAGGCCCGTACCGCGGCCGATCACGAACAGCCCGTCGGCATCGGCGAGCGCCTCGACCGCGCCCGACCAGTCCGCACGCGCGGCGCGCGACAACGCACCGGGCAGCCCGGCGATCGCCGACTGCAGCACGGCATCGTCCTGCCATGCCGCGACCAGCCGCGCACCGGCGACGAGCTGCGCGATGTAGCTCTTGGTCGCGGCCACGCTCGCCTCGCGCCCGGCGTGCAGCGGGAACACCCAGCGCGAGGCCTGCGCGAGCGGTGATTCGGGGTCGTTGACGAAGGCCGCGGTACACGCGCCACCGGCCGAGAAGAAGCGCGTCGGCACCGCCAGGTCCGGGCTCTGGCCCGACTGCGAGAACGCGAACGAGACCAGACCATCGCAGACGATCTGCGACTGGTACAGCGTGACCAGCGACATCGGCAGCGACGTGACCAGCCGCCCCATGCGCGCCATGATCAGATAGGCCATGAAGTGAGCGGCGTGGTCGGAGCTGCCGCGTGCGACCGTCAGCAACGAACTCGGCGAATGCTCGCGCAACCAAGCGCCGAAGCGGCTGTAGGCGGCTTCGTCCTGCGCGAGCAACTGGGCAATCGTGGTGGGCGCCTCGAGCGCCTCATCCAGCATGCGCGTGTTCAATCGACACTCCTTCGGCGAATACATCGGTAAGTTGCAGGTCGCGATCGAGCACGACCCAGTCGGCCCAGGCGCCCGTCTGCAGCCGGCCGCGATCGGTCGCGCCGAGGTAGTCGGCAGCATGCGTTGCGGTGCGGCGCGAGGCATCGGCAAGATCAAGGCCGAGCGTGTCGACCAGGTTGCGCAGGGCCTGGTCCATCGTCAGCGTCGAGCCGGCCAGCGTGCCGTCGGCCAGGCGCACGCCGCCCAGGCATTTGGTGACGCTCTGGCGGCCCAGCATGTAGTCGCCATCGGGCATGCCGGAGGCAGCAGTCGAGTCGGTCACGCAATAGAGACACGGGATCGCGCGCAGCGCGACGCGGATCGCGCCGGGGTGCACATGCAGCAGGTCCGGAATGATCTCGGAATAGGTCGCGTGGGCGAGCGCCGCGCCGGCCATGCCGGGCTGCCGGTGGTGCATGCCCGTCATCGCGTTGAACAGGTGCGTGAAGCCGCGCGCGCCGCGCGCCAGCGCCTGCACGCCGTCCTCGTAGCTGCCGAGTGTGTGGCCGAGCTGCACGCGGTAGCCGGCGGCACAGAGCGACTCGATGACCTCCATGTTGCCGTTGGTCTCGGGCGCGAGCGTGATCAGCTTGATGGGTGCCATCGCGTGCAGGCGGCGGATCTGGTCCGGGTGCACCGGGCGCGCGAAGTCAGGCTGAGCGCCGAGCTTGCCCGGGTTGATGAACGGGCCCTCGAGGTGCACGCCGAGCACGCGCGCGGCGCGCGGCCCACGCTGCGCGACGACGCCGCCCAACCCCGCGAACGCGGTCACGAGGTCGGACATCGGCGCCGTCATCGTCGTCGCGAGCATCGCGGTCGTGCCGTGGCGCGCGTGCAGCTCGGCGACGCGCGCGACGGCGTCGCCACCTTCCATCACGTCGTGGCCACCGCCGCCGTGCACATGCAGGTCGACGAAGCCGGGCAGGATCAGCGGCTCGCGCGTGTCGCGCGCGGACTCGAGCGCGACCGGCGTGCCCTCGACCTGCGCGATGCGGCCGTCGGCGCCGGCCGTGATCGTCCCGTCGACGAAGCCCTGCGGCGTGAGGATGCGCCCGCGCATCCGGTGCAAGAGCGCGGGAGTGGATGTCGTCATGCGTCGCGCCTCATTTCGGCCACGAAATCGTAGTAATCGCTTCTGCAGTACGAGTGCGTCAGCTCCACCGCCTGGCCCGATTCGAGGTAGCCGATGCGGGTGATGAACAAAACCGCCTGACCGACCGGCACGCCGAGCTGCTCGGCCAGGCGCGCCGGCGCGTTCAGCGCGCGGATGTGCTGCAGCGCGCGCGCCGGCGCGTGGCCCTCGGCGGTCAGGTATTCGTACAGCGAGGCCTTGACCGCCTCGGGCCGCGGCAGCACCGACTCGGGCAGCACGCTGACCTCGTAGGCCATCACCACGTCGTCGGCCAGACGCAGCCGTTCCAGCCGCGCAACGCGCGCACCGGGCGACAGGCCCAGGCTCAGCTGCTCGTCGGCCACGGCGGCCGTCAATCCACGCTTGAGCCAGCGCGACGACGGCGTGTAGCCGCGCTGCTGCAGCTCTTCGGAGAAACTCGTCAGCCGCGACAGCGGCTGCTCGATGCGCGGCGCGATGTAGTTGCCCGAGCCGCGGCGGCGCACGATCAGGCCCTGGTCGACGAGTTGGTCGATCGCCTTGCGCGCGGTCACGCGCGACAGGTCGAGCGATTCGGAGAGCAGGCGCTCGGACGGCAGCGCCTCGTCGGCCTGGTAGCGCCCATCGCGGATCGCCTGACCGAGCTTGCGCGCGAGCTGCAGGTACAGCGGCGAGCTGTCGCGCGTGTCGGGCTTGAGGCCGAGCAAGGTGTTCTTCTTCACGACTTGCCTTCGAGCGCGCGGCGGATCAGCGTCAGCGCGCCGGCGTCAGCGCCCTGCGCGAGTTCAACGGAGAGAGCGCGCAACGCCGGCGCGAAGCGCGGCGCGAGGCGCCGGCCGATGCTGCCCGACACGGCCAGCGGCAGCGCGCCAGCAGGGTCGAGCGCGCGCGCCAGCGCTTCAAGCTCGACGACCGCGGACGCGAGCAGCGCCGCCGCCGTGGCGTCGTCGGCCTCGGCGTTGAACACCGCCGGCGCGAGTTGCGCGTACTCGAACTGACCGGCGCTGCGGCACCAGTCCAGCAGCGCGACATAGTCCGCGCCGCAGGTCGCCCACACATGGCGCGCCAGCGGGCCGGCCGCGGCGCGGCCGTCCATCGCCGCCTGCGCGTGCCGCACCGCGTGCCAGCCCAGCCACGCACCGCTGCCTTCGTCGCCTACGGGGAAGCCCCAGCCGCCGACGCCGGTGCGCGAACCATCGGCCCGCAAGACCTCGCCGACGCTGCCCGTGCCGGCCGCGACGATCACGCCGGGCCGCCCGGCGTGCGCGCCGAGCAGCATCGTGAACGAGTCGCTGTCGAGCGCGATGTGCGCAAAGCCGGGGTTGGCCGCCAGAAAGGCGGCGCGCCATGGGCGGTGGCTGGCGCCGGCCAGACCCGCACCGAGCGCGCAATGACTCCACGCGGCGGGCCGCAGGCCGGCCGATTCGAACGCGCGCTGCGTCGCGCGAGCGATCGCCTGCCAGGCCGGATCGATGCCGCGCGACAACCCGGAAGGACCGGCCTGGCCGGCACCGATCACGGCACCGTCACGCCGCGCCAGCAGCGCCCGCGTGCCCGACCCGCCACCATCCACACCGACCAGAAACTCAAGCATCGACCATCCGTCTTGACTGATCGACGACCGCCGACCGATAAAACCAGTTTAGTACCAGTAATACCAATGCGTCAATAGGTGGGCGCGTCTCAGGCCGGGGCTTTCACAGGCCAATTCGGTACCAGTGCCGTACCGCTGACGAGGCACTACCAGCGGATCGGCGCGTCGAGAAACCGGCTCGCACGGCTGAAGTGCCGGCAGCCGATGAACGGCACCGGCGGGCGCAGCGCCGACAGTGGCGACGGGTGATTCGCAGCGAGCACCAGATGCCGCCCGCCCGCTTCGACCAGCTCGCGCTTCTTCTGCGCCGAAGCACCCCACAGCATGAACACGCTAGGTGCGGCGCGCGCCGCGACGAACGCGAGCAGCGCGTCGGTGAGTTGCTCCCAGCCGCGCTTGGCGTGGCTTTGCGGCGCGCCGTCCTCGACCGTCAACGCGCTGTTGAGCAGCAGCACGCCTTGCTCGGCCCATGGCGTCAGGTCGTCGCGGCAGATCGATGGTGTGCCGGTGTCGGCCTGCACTTCCTTCAGCATGTTGCGCAGGCTGGGCGGCAGCTTCTTCTGGCCGGGCGCGACCGAGAACGCAAGGCCTTGCGCCTGGCCCGGGCCGTGATACGGGTCCTGGCCGAGGATCACGACGCGAACGTCTTGTGGCGTGCTCAGTTCGAGGGCGCGGAACACGCGCGCCGGGTAGACGATGACGCCGGCCTGCACACGCTGATCGACGAAGCTTGCCAGCGCCTGGCCATGCGCGCTCTCGATGAAGGCGTCGGTGACTTCACGCCACGCCGCGGGCACTTGCGCGAACACCTGCGCGAGCGGCTCGCGCAGGCGGTTGTCCGTCGCATTCAATCGAACAGCGCCGCCAGCGCCACACCCGGATCGGGCGCGCGCATGAAGGCCTCGCCGACGAGGAAAGCGTGCACGTTCGCATCGCGCATGCGCTGCACGTCGCCGCGCGCGAGGATGCCGCTTTCGGTGACGGGCAGGCGATCGCTCGGCACGTGCGGCAACAGATCGAGCGTCGCCTGCAAACTCACCTCGAAGGTGCGCAGGTTGCGGTTGTTGACACCGACCAGCGGTGTCTTCAAACGCAGCGAACGATCAAGCTCGGCACGGTCGTGCACCTCGACCAGAACCGCCATGCCGAGCGCGTGGGCCTGGGCTTCGAGGTCGGCCATCAGCGCATCGTCGAGGCAGGCGGCGATCAGCAGGATGCAGTCTGCCCCCATCGCACGCGCCTCGAACAGCTGGTAGGCGTCGACCATGAAGTCCTTGCGCAGCACCGGCAGCGCGCACGCAGCGCGCGCCTGCTCGAGGTATGCCGC